>Ga0208014_1000408_pt1 | contig 18352 bp, 17 predicted proteins | sample 25_taG_FD_184099 | JGI IMG/M metagenome (GOLD analysis project Ga0208014, IMG submission 184099) | Marine viral communities from Cariaco Basin, Caribbean Sea - 25_WHOI_OMZ (SPAdes) (version 2) | ecosystem: Environmental > Aquatic > Marine > Oceanic | place: Caribbean Sea: Cariaco Basin...
TGACGGATGCTCATGTCTTTTTGCTCAATGTTTTTGATAACTTGTGCTCGAAAATCTGCTGAGTAGGTCATCTTTTATATTTCTCTTTGCTTGGTTTAAAAGCATTGTACCTTTTCTATTTTGGACTGACTATATATATGATCCTTTTGTATCTGATAAACCTATTCCACAAAGTGAATATACACAAATATTAAAGGATAAAAATCCTAACGGGGTATCATGGCGAATTAAAGGTGAGACAGACTCACCTGATATCCCAGAGCTTAAGAAAGGAGGTTTTTAATGGAACAGGATGAAGATAGAAATATTGGTAATAGATTTAGATTTACTTTAATTCAATATGTAAGAACAGGTTGGTGGCGTATTAGTAATAAATATGGTGAAGACAACTATATTCTTTGCTTAGTTTTCCACACTCATACAGATGATGGTGATAAAACAGAAGCACTTATTCGTCCATTACTTAACGATTTCTGGTTTTTTGATCGTTTTGCCTCTAACCGCTTTTTACTTTGTTCAGAGTTATATCATCAACTGTCAATTATCGAGAAAAGAGATATACAGTATATTAATGAAAAATATCCCAATCTTGGTTATGAAACAGGTATCGAATTAATAAAAAGAATTGATAAAACAGAAGATAGATAAATAGCTGTCTTACTTGTGAGAATAAAAATTAAAAGATAAAGCAATGAAACGACTCAAATCAACGTTATTAACTGAACTAGATGGCAGATGGTATTACCAGCGTCAAACTTACACTGGGATTTTATTTTTTGATAAAGAAAATTACTTAATAGAAGCTTTCGAGGTTACAGATGGTGTAATAACTAAACCTTATACGCCTATTTGCCAATATAAGCCTATTTCATATCCACAAATAGATTGTAGTGATTTCTGGAATATAGATGAAGACGACTATGGTTGTGGGATGATTCCGCAACGTTACATGGGTGAACCATATCATGGTATATCTTATACTTTCTTAAATGGTATGTGTAAAAGTGAATCATACACAGATGAGAAAGGACAAACTTTTAATTCAATATTATGGTATGAAAATAAAGAAGACCCTTATGAATTTGAATTAAATTATGCTAATTATGAGAGTGGGAGCTACGTATATACGGAGTGTTTTTCCTTAGAAGAAAGCATAGACTCTGGAAGCTTTTCTTATAGGAAGTATGACGAGAGAGATAGTAATAAAAGACTGAAGCATATTTTCGTAAGTAATAACTTTAGAATCGATAGAGTGACAGGGTTTGGTGCTGCTGGTAATGAAATTCAAGAAAAAGACTATCTTAAATGTCCTTTTTCTCTACCTAAATATTTTGAATTGCTAGAGAACTACAAGATATTGAAAATGAATAGCAATTGGTTCAGAATTTGGCTTAGCGATGATATTAATGAGTCATTAGTTAGAGAATGGATATTGAATGAATCTCTTGCTGAGACAGAGTCTATTTTGGTATTAGATATTGAACATCTTGATACCTTAATTTTTTTCAATGATAAAATTAACCTCCCATACTTGAAGAGATTAGAATTGAAAAATAGCCAGCTTGCTGGAAAAGATACTTTTGATCAAAAAGAAATGGATAAAGTTGACGCATTAAAAGCAACTCATCCACATTTTGAGGTAGTAACAAATTGATTTGCCTAATTCTAGATGTGTATTATCAAGAAACCGATGCTATTACAGCAACTGTTGCAGGTATCCGCTTCGAAGGCATTGAACAATCCCGTGTTCTAAGCGAGCATATTGTAGAAGTTAATGACGTTGCGCCTTATGAGCCAGGTCAGTTCTATAAACGAGAAATGCCTTGCTTACTGGCCTTGATCAACCAAATCAAAGAGTCTTTTGATGTCATTATCATAGACGGCTATGTATTTCTGGATAGTGTTGGCAAAGCAGGATTAGGCAAATATCTGTATGATAACCTAGCCAATAAAAAGCCAATCATCGGTATCGCTAAAAATCATTTCTATGACATTACAGAAGACTATGCCGTTTGGCGAGGGATAAGTAAGCGCCCTCTATATGTCACCAGTATTGGTATAAACATTACAATGGCGAAAGAGATGGTCAGTGAAATGGAAGGTGAACATCGAATACCTAAAATGGTCTCTGATGTAGATAAACTTGGGCGTCATTTAAAAATAAGCTAAAAAACGTCAGAAATAGAGCAAGATATAATTATTCAAGCCAACATACTATCTTGTTTTATCAGGCTGATTTATTCGAAGCTAATAGTACTAGTAACGACATTACTGCATAAGACGTAGTGGCACAATAAAATAGTGGTGCGCTCGGCGGGAATCGAACCCACGACCCTCGGCTTCGGAGACCGATACTCTATCCAACTGAGCTACGAGCGCATATGATAACGATATGTCTGACTGTCACGCTTAGATGCGTATGATAATTAGCATAAAGTGTCTAGAAATAAAGACCGCTTAGTCTAACAAATAAAAAGCATAAAGCCAATAAATGACAGTCGCGATTGAGGTTTTTTAAGAAAAAACAGCCAAGTCATTAAACAAGCATGGCAATTTACCTGCCTTTTCCCTTATAATGTTGGGGAGAATTCATATTTATAATCACCGATTGCAAGTGCGCTGGCACGCGGGATGGCTGTCTGCTATTGAAGACTTAGAGGTCGTCAAAGAAGGACAGACAGAATGTCCGAGCCGTGCTAGTCCTTGTATACGTAATAAGAGAACGTGACGAATGAGAAAAGTAGTTATGTTATCGGCAGCTGCCATTCTAGGAATCGCTAGTATCGCGGTGAGCCAAGCTGAAGATGTTGTAGACACTCCTGTAACTGCCTCAGACGTAGCAGAAGGCCAAGAGGTCGTAGAAGCTGCTCCTGAAACGCTAGGTGACGATACCCAAGCTGCTGCAGATACGACAGATGGTGCTGCGTCCACTGACGAAGCCGCTCCAGCAGAAGGCGAAGAAACTGCCGCTGCAGCGCCTGCCGCTGACGAAGAGCCAATTCCACAAGATACGCCGCAAGTACAGAAGCTAATTGCTTTGTATCCTAATCTGATTGCGCGTATCCAGCCTGTTGCCAATATCTGTTTTGAAGATGGTGAAGCTTGTGATGTAACGGCACGCTCATCTGGCCCAGCTGCTGGCGACGGTCCTCGTGACGGTAAAGCGGTATATAACGCCGTATGTCATACTTGTCATACAGCAGGCTTGCTAGGCTCTCCTATCTTTGGTGATGCTGGCGCTTGGGGTCCACGTATTGCAAAAGGTAAAGATACGCTATATACCCATGCTATCAATGGTTTCAATGCGATGCCTGCCAAAGGTGGCGCGGATATTCCTGATGAAGAAGTTCAAAATGCCGTAGATTATATGGTCGCAGAAGCAAGCTAATCTTTGTTGATTACCTTCCAAGCTTTTACGATAGTTATCTATAAAGCGCCTATTTCAGTGATGAGATAGGCGCTTTTTCATGATGAGTATTATTAATATGGTACTTCGAATATAAGGCAGTTGAAATTCGTCATGAGTAGCCTCATTTTATGAGATTAGTTCGTTTATTACCGTACATTGTCACCTTTAGAGAGTAGAGTGTGTTGAACATTCTTATACGGCTTTTGCCTATATGATAATGATAGTCGAATGTTCAACACGGCCTATTATTCTAAAATCGCATTTTATACAAATTGATAACAAATAAAGAGGTCTTCATGTCTGATGCACCAGCACTCTCCATAAAAAACCTATCTAAAACCTACGACAATGGGTTTTCGGCATTAAAAGGGGTTGATTTAACAGTACCACAAGGTGGTTTCTTTGCGTTACTTGGGCCAAACGGCGCAGGCAAATCTACCATGATTGGTATTATTAGCTCATTGTTTAAGCCAACCACCGGTAGCGTTCATATTTTCGGCACAGACCTATTAGAGAACCCTTCGATTGCTAAGCAATACCTTGGCGTTGTACCGCAAGAATTTAACTTTAATATGTTCGAAAAGGTCGAAGATATCCTGATTACGCAAGCGGGTTATTTTGGTATTCCGGCGAAAGAAGCCAAACCCCGCGCAAAAAGACTATTAACAGCGCTAGGATTATGGGATAAACGCGACAGTAAATCACGTGAGCTATCTGGTGGTATGAAACGCCGTTTGATGATTGCCCGTGCATTAATTCATAAGCCAAAGCTATTGATTCTGGATGAGCCAACGGCGGGTGTCGATATCGAGCTTCGCCGCTCTATGTGGGAATTCATGCAGCAGATTAATATCGAAGAAAACACCACTATTATTCTGACGACTCATTATCTCGAAGAGGCAGAGCAATTGTGTAAACGCATTGCTATCTTGGATCACGGCGAGATTCGAATCAATACGGAAATGAAAGAACTACTGGCGCAGTTGTCGGTAGAGACGTTTGTATTTGATTTAGATACGCCGCTCACTGAGCAGTTGGCTCTGACAGGAGTTACAGGAGTCTCGCAACCAGATGAGCAAACGCTAGAAGTTACCTTGACAGAAGGTGAGTCACTAAACGGTGTCTTTGATCAGTTGTCTGAGAAAGGTATCAGTGTGGCGAGCATGCGCAATAAAGCCAACCGACTAGAAGAGTTATTTATGCGCTTGGTAGACAAAAACATTCAAAGTGTAGATAGCATGAAGGAGGCGGGGTTATGAGTCAGGAACTAATCGATCATAATAAAACAATGTCATTGAGTAAAAAGTGGATTGCGTTTCGTACTATTTGGTTCAAAGAAGTGCGCCGTATTTTACGTATCTGGCCGCAGACATTACTACCACCAGTTATCACGATGAGCTTGTATTTTGTCATCTTTGGTAAAATGATTGGCTCGCGTGTGGGTGAGATGGGCGGCGTGCCATATATGCAGTTTATCGTGCCTGGTTTGATCATGATGTCGATCATTACCAACAGTTACTCTAACGTCGTCTCAAGCTTTTTTAGTGCCAAGTTCACGTCTAGTATCGAAGAGCTTTTGGTCTCGCCAGTATCCAAGCATGCTATTTTGATGGGTTATATCAGTGGTGGTATCTTCCGTGGACTGGCTATCGGTGTGATTGTCTCGATAGTGGCGCTTTTCTTTACCGATCTTGGTATCGAGCATTTATTTGTGACTGTATTTACGGTACTTGGCACGTCTATCTTGTTTTCGTTAGGCGGTTTTATCAATGCGGTATTTGCACGCTCGTTTGATGATATCTCTATTATCCCAAGCTTTGTACTGACGCCATTGACCTATCTTGGCGGTGTGTTTTATTCGATGGAGAATTTATCGCCATTTTGGCAAAATATCTCGCTACTGAACCCTATCGTCTATATGGTCAACTCATTCCGTTACGGTATTCTTGGCTACTCTGATGTCAATGTTTGGTATTCGATGGCGGCTATTTTTGTGTTCTGTGCGATATTCTATACCATCGCTTATCGCTTGCTAAGTAACGGTTCGCGCGTGCGTCTATAGTGCGTATTATTCGCTAAGTATATTATTTTGAGCAAATTTAAAACGGTTTAATATTAGGAAGACAGATGAGTATTCACGGTATCTTGGGTGAGCAAACCACCGACTATCCAACTGAGTATAGCCCAGAGACGCTATATCCGATTGCGCGTAGCATGGGACGTGATGCAATTGGTTGGCAAGACGACAAGTTAACCGTCGGTGTCGATTGGTGGCAGGCTTTTGAGATATCTTGGTTAAATCCGCAAGGCATCTCGCAAGTGGCTATCGCGCGCTTTAGCATTCCTGCTAGCTCACCGTTTATCGTAGAATCAAAATCGCTTAAGTTATATTTGAATAGTATTAACTTTACCGAATTCGCCAGTTGGAACGACGTACAAGCGTTGATTGCGAAAGACTTGTCAGCTTGTTTGCAAGCAGATGTACAGGTAGCGTTATTCGGTTTAAATGATGATATAAATGGTAACGAAACAGCGTTATTGATTGCTCAGCCTGAGGGTGTTTGTATCGATGAGGCATTAGCAGGCAATACGGACAAAGTTGCGTTAACTGAACATCCTGATGCGTCATTGCTAAGTGCTAGCGAAGAAATAGAGGCGAGTAGTGAAAGCATGGCAAGTGATGGTACGCAGCCGTATACCTTTTATTCCAATCTACTGCGTAGTAATTGCCCAGTGACCAATCAACCAGATTGGGGCACATTGGCCGTTTCGATAACGACTGATAAGCCTTTTAATAATGCAAATATGCTGCGTTATATATTGAGCTTCCGTCAGCACAATGGTTTTCATGAGCAGTGTGTTGAGCAGATATTTGCTGATTTAAGTCAATACTATCAGCCAAGTGAGCTAATGGTACGGGCATGGTATACGCGCCGCGGTGGTATCGATATCAATCCATGCCGTGTTAGTGATATCAGTCTATTGCCTAAGCCAAGCCGCCTAATCCGCCAGTAAGTTCTCGCTCAAAATACAATGTTCATAAGAATACAATGTTAAATAGTTTTTAAGCCAACAAAAAAGCGCCTATCTCACATGATGAGATAGGCGCTTTCTGTTATATAGTCTTTAATTACAAGACTATTTACCGCTTACTTTTGCCATGACTTCTTCACGGCTCAGCATTTGCTTTTCAGCTTCACGGCGATTGACGTACTCGTATTTGTCTTCAGCTAAGTTACGATCAGACACGACGATACGATGCGGAATACCAATCAACTCAAGATCAGCAAACTTAACGCCTGGGCGCTCGTTACGATCGTCTAGTAGTACGTTGATGCCTTGAGATTTTAACTCTTCATACAGGGCGGTTGCCGTCTGCATGACTGTCTCTTCTTTAGACTTCATTGGGATGATAGCAACTTCAAAAGGAGCGATTGAATCATCAACCGTTGGTGTTTTTGGCCACATGATACCGTTTTCATCATTGTTCTGCTCGATAGCAGCGGCAATGATACGGCTAACACCAATACCATAACAGCCCATCATCAAGGTGACAGGTTTGCCATCTTCACCAGAAACCGTACAGTTCATCGCTTGTGAGTATTTATCACCCAACTGGAAGATATGACCGACTTCGATACCACGTTTGATTTTTAGGCTGCCTTTACCATCAGGAGACGGGTCGCCTTCTTGTACATTGCGTACATCAACGATGCGAGTAATTCGAGTATCACGTGCCCAGTTCATACCGATAGTATGTTTGTTCACTTCATTGGCACCGCAAACGAAATCTGAAAGTGCAGCTGCCGAACGATCAACGAATACAGGCATATCTAAATTAACACCGATATAACCTTTGTGTAGGCCTGCCGCTTTTAGCTCTTCGTCAGAAGCTAACGTCAATGGTACGTTGGCTTCTTCGATTTTCTCAGCTTTGATAGTATTGAGCTGATGATCGCCGCGCAATACGATAGCAATCAATTGTGGCTCATCATTCTCAGTATGACCATGAACTATTAAAGTTTTCACCGTCGTTTCTAACGGGATGTCCAAGTGTTCAGCAACCATTTTACAGCTGGTCATGCCTTCGGTCAGAACGTCTTCACGCTCCATTTTCGGCGGTTGACGCTCAGCGGTGCTGACAGATTCTGCTAGCTCTACGTTGGCTGCATAGTCAGATGAGTCCGAAAACGCAATATCGTCTTCGCCGCTATCTGCCAATACATGGAACTCATGTGAAGCAAAGCCACCGATAGAGCCTGTATCTGCTTGTACCGCACGGAAATCTAAGCCCAAGCGGGTAAAGATGCGTGTATAAGCGTCATACATATCATGGTAAGTTTTGGCCAATGAGGCTTGATCCACATGGAAAGAGTAAGCATCTTTCATGGTGAATTCACGTGCGCGCATCACACCGAAGCGTGGACGAATCTCGTCACGGAATTTACCTTGAATCTGAAAGAAGGTAATCGGTAGTTGTTTATAACTACGTAGCTCACTTTGTGCTAGATTGGTGATGACTTCTTCGTGCGTTGGACCAAGTACAAAGTCGCGATCATGACGGTCTTTGAAGCGCAATAGCTCAGGACCATAATCATCAAAACGTCCGGTCGTCTGCCAAAGTTCAGCAGGCTGAGTCATCGGCATAAGCACTTCTTGTGCGCCGACATTTTGCATCTCTTCACGAACAATACGTTCGACCTTTTGCAAGACGCGCAGACCCATAGGCAACCAAATATACAATCCAGAAGCAATCTTGCGGATAAGACCAGCACGCACCATCAATTGGCTTGAGGCGATGTCGGCATCACTTGGGGTTTCTTTTAGTGTGGCAAATAAAAATTGACTGGCTTTCATAAATAAAGCGTAACCTTATCAACGATAAAAAAATAAGAAATAGTAGGATGTTGAGCGTATGGCTAATCGTTTCATTGCCGCCGCAAGCTTACCTTTATCACTTAGCAATAATCTAGGGTATTTCCTAGTTACCAACCTGCTTATATACAAAGCATATCAGCAAAAACCACTCTTATAAAAGAGAGGCAAATTTGATTTGATGTATCAATATGCCAAAAACGCAATATATTCAGGTCAAAACCCTGATAAATGCTTTAAGACTGACATTTTATTCATACAATCTGACTATGTTAGGTAAAGTTCGCCTAAGACGCAATGACTTTTTGTCTTTTCAGACCGAACGTGACACAAAGGCTTCAATAAGGGATAAATAATTGAGCTATTCATATGATTTTATAGCGAAAGCACTGATTACTTGAGAGACAGTTTATTGAGGTGGTTGCGTAGAGGTTTATGGATAAAGTTATGTAGAGGAATGGTAGCCATTACTTGAAGTTACTGCACAATAGTCGCATTTATAGACTAAGCATCTGTTCTATTTTTACAACGCTCTTAGCCTTACCAAACGATGCAACATTATAAAGGTAGCTTCTATGGATAATCCTGATATGAATAACGCTAATGCCACTCAAAAGCCTGCGAAACGTCCTATTGCGACAATGTCGTGGGTGATATTACTGATCGGTCTAGCAGCGATTGTTTTTGCTATTTATAGTGCGCAAAACAAACCAGAAGAAGCGCCGATAGAAACCATTACCCGTGAAGGTGTGGTTACGCAAATTCAGCAGTTAAATCGTTTACATACCGTCGCATTCAGCGTTGATACAGTGATTACGAGCGAGCGAACAGGAAGTTGGATGAAACTGTGGCAAGATGAGCAAAAGGCATTGTTTATCGCTCATGGTCGCGTAGAGGCAGGGGTGGATTTGAGTGCGTTGACGCCTGAGATGGTACAAATAGTGCAACCTGCTCAAGCTAATGCATACGAAGAGCAAGTAGTTGACCCCAATTCTCCAGCTGCCACTATGCCACAAATCAATATTACTTTGCCGCCTACAGAGATATTTTCAGTATATCTAGATGATATCGAGATTTATGACTGGCAGACAGGGGCTTTTGGCATGATGCAAGTCGATCCTAAGATATTGGCACAAGCACAGACCATGGCAAAAAAAGAAGTGCTTGAGCGTGCCTGCCGAGGTGATGTCATGAATATGGCATTGCAAAATGCGCAAACCCAATTGCAGCAGCTGTTTGCACTCACGGGAGCGGTAGTGACGGTTACCACTCAGGGTGCAGGTGCATGTCAGTTGCCAGTCACTACCAATAGCTAGCCTGCTGGTTGTTTTCTAAAATTAAGCTTCTTTTTTAAATTCGGCGATAGCTAGCTTGCGTGCTGATTTATGCTCGACCATCGGCGCAGGGTAGTCGACATCGGCAAACTTACCACCTTTTGCCAATTCTTTACGCATCTTATCTTCGTTATGTAAGATACTGTTAGGAATATCTTTTAACTCTGGTAGCCAAGTTTTAATAAACAGAGCTTTAGAATCGTGCGTATTGGCTTGGCTAAAGGGGTTCATAATACGGAAGTAGGGCGCTGAGTCGGTACCTGTCGACGCGCTCCATTGCCAGCCACCGTTATTGGAGGCAAAATCCCCATCTATCAGTTGCTGCATAAAGTAGCGTTCACCCAAGCGCCAATCAATCAATAAGTCTTTGGTCAAAAACATCGCGGTGACCATTCGTAAGCGATTATGCATAAACCCTGTCGCATTTAAACAGCGCATTGCTGCATCTACGAGCGGCACGCCTGTCATGCCTGTGCACCATGTCTCAAAATCATCGTTGTCATATGACCAATTAACCTTATTGTCGGTATCTTCTTTATAAGCCTTATGACGAATCAGGTTTGGTTTTTCTACTAGCACATGGCGATAAAAGTCTCGCCACGCAAGCTCGCTTATCCAGCGATTGATGTCTTCATTATCACCGTCATTACCGTGTAGCTTTTCTTGTGCTTTGCTCGCCTGTAGATAGCAGATTCTAGGACTGATAGAGCCTATAGTGAGGTAAGCCGATAGCTGACTGGTTGCGTGCAGATGGGGGACATCACGGCTTACATCATAATCATTGATATCATCATCGACGAATGCCTCTAGACGCTGGCAAGCGGCAGACTCACCTGCAGGATAAGCGTCTCTTGCTTGGTCAAGCTGAGCTGTCATATCGATATACTGCAATGACTCATTCTTTTCTAATGTCTGCTGATAATCACTGAGCATTTTTTCGTTTAGTGCTTTGATATCGTCGATTGTATCGGCAAACGTTTGCGATGATGGTAGTTTGATTTTATAATCGCTAACCACTGCGGGCGCTTCATGCATTTGAATGGTGCTGACGTCCAACGTATGTCGCCATTTTTTATAAAACGGGGTGAAGACCTTATACATACTATCGCCATCATTGGTCGTGATGCTTTGCGGTGGCAAAATGCACTGGTCATGCCAGCGGACAAACTCGATGTCGTCTTTTGCAAGTTGTTTGCTTAATTGCTCATCACGATCAATCTCATTGCCTTCGTACTCGTGATTGGCCATGACGCAGCTGATTTCATTGTCATTGCATAAGGTCGTGAGCGCATCTATACAGTCAGCAAAGCTTGGGCAGAGCTGTACTGTTAAAGTGATGTTCAGTTTTGATTGCAAGTCCTTTGCTAAAATAGGTAGCGTGCGAGCAATGTGATCGACTTGTACAAGAGACGTATCGTGCGCTTGCCACTGCTCAGGCGTCAAAAAGAATACGGCAGATACCGAGGCGTTGTCTTCTTTTGCGCGTTCACAAAGCGCTGCTAGAGCGGTATTGTCATGAATGCGTAGGTCACGACGAAACCACATTAAGTAATGCGGTGGATTTTTGCTAGTTGCATTGTCGTCAGTATCAGTAGCGGCTGTCTGTGCAGTCTTAGACATCAAAGTATCCCTATATTAATCAATAGCAATCATAAACAAAACTAAGGATAAAAGTATGCTAGGATAAGTTTTTGGATGCAATGGCTTTGCCGTTTGGTTAACAAAACCTCATCACATCTAACGATTTATCTTTAGCTTGAACCTATCTGATGCCGCTATAATCGGTGTCATATTCAGTACCATGAAACGCAAGGTCACAAAATGCACGTTAAGTTTTGCGGGTTTACTCAGCTTAGTGATATACAGACTGCGGCACAGCTAGGTGCAGATGCAGTGGGTTTGGTGTTTTATCCACCAAGTCCACGTGCGGTCACAATAGCGCAGGCGCAAACTCTGAGCGCTGCCGTACCTGCTTTTGTCAGCGTGGTGGCACTGGTAGTCAATATGCCCAAAGATGAGCTGATTAACTTAGCAAGCAACGTCTCTTTTGATATTATCCAGTTCCATGGTGATGAAACGCCTGAGCAATGCCAACAGCTGGCAGGTATGGTCAATAAACGCTGGATCAAAGCATTGCGTATCAATACAGAGCAAGACACCCTCGATAGCGTCCGCGCTCAGATTAACCAGTTTTCGACTGCAGGTGCCAGTAGTATTTTACTGGATGCTTATCATCAAGATGCATACGGCGGTACAGGCGCACGTTTTGACTGGAGTCTCATTCCACATGACAGTGCACTGCCGATCGTTTTGGCTGGTGGGCTCGATGCCGACAATGTTGCCGCGACATTAGATTTACCTATTTATGGCGTCGATGTGAGCGGTGGTATTGAGGTTGATAAAGGTAAAAAAGACGCTGCCAAAATGCGTGCCTTTATGAAAGCGGTCAAACGCGATCGATGGCAAAACGCTACGGTCACTGGCGCCATCTAAGTGGGTTTGTATCTAGCTATTTGCGATAAACAATCTGCTTAGTTGATCGTTATTCCGATTTTTCTGCTTAAATCTTATTAGATTATTATCCCTTTTATTATTTTCTCTCTATTTATCTAAAGTTATCTAAAAAATACCACTTATTACAGTAGGAATTATCATGAGTCATGTCGAGAACAAAGATTTATCTGCTACCGCACAGTCTGTAAACACTTTTACCAATCCTGAAAATGTACAGGACTTCAACCAGTATCCTGATGCGCGCGGTCATTTCGGTGTACATGGGGGGCGTTTTGTCTCTGAGACGCTAATGGCTGCTCTAGAAGAGCTAGAAACACTTTATACCAAAGTCAAAGCAGACCCAGCATTCTGGGAAGAGTATCACAATGATTTGGTCAATTATGTCGGTCGTCCAACGCCGCTGTATCATGCTAAGCGTTTGAGCGATGAGATTGGCGGTGCGCAAATTTACTTTAAGCGTGAAGACCTAAACCATACAGGCGCACATAAAGTAAATAACACCATTGGTCAGGCATTGCTTGCCAAAATGTGTGGCAAAAAACGTATCATCGCTGAGACTGGTGCAGGACAGCATGGCGTAGCGACGGCAACGATTGCTGCACGCTTAGGGCTAGAATGTATCGTCTATATGGGTGCTGACGATGTCGAGCGTCAAAAAATGAACGTCTATCGTATGCGCTTGCTTGGCGCGACAGTTGTGCCCGTCACTTCTGGCTCACGTACGCTCAAAGACGCAATGAACGAAGCCATGCGTGACTGGGTGACCAATGTCGATAGCACCTATTACATTATCGGTACTGTGGCAGGCCCGCATCCTTATCCGCTATTGGTTCGTGATTTTCAAGCGATTATTGGTAAAGAAGCGCGCATTCAGCATCTAGAAAAAACAGGCAAAATGCCAGATGCATTGGTTGCCTGTGTTGGTGGTGGCTCAAACGCGATTGGTTTGTTTTTTGACTTCTTGAACGATACTGAAGTTAAAATGTATGGCGTCGAGGCAACGGGCGACGGTATCGAGTCAGGTCGTCATTCAGCACCATTGGCTGCTGGTCGTATCGGCGTGCTACATGGTAACCGTACTTACCTAATGGCAGATGATGATGGCCAGATTCAAGAGACACATTCTATTTCAGCGGGTCTTGATTATCCTGGTGTCGGTCCAGAGCATAGCTTCCTAAAAGACATGAAGCGTGTTGAGTATGTCGGTTGTACTGACAAAGAAGCGCTAGAAGGCTTCCATGAGGCCACGCGCAAAGAAGGTATCATTCCTGCGCTTGAAACTGCTCATGCGGTCGCTTATGCATTGAAACTGGCGAAAACCATGACACCTGACCAGACGATCGTCGTTAATATGTCAGGTCGCGGTGACAAGGATCTGCATTCAGTGATGAAGGCGGAAGGGATTGAGTTGTAAAAGGACGTTTTTTTGAGTACAGATATGGTTGACTTGGTAAACTTAATAAACGATAGATTTATTGAGTTTACAAGGGAGCAGGTTTTTTCTAAAGAAACCAATGACTTTCTAGGCTTTGCCCAACAAAAATTTAAGCTAAATGCGAAAAATGATTGGAATGAAATTATTGCTTCTGAGGATATTCTAGAAGACTCTAATGAGGCCTTAAAAAGTTTTTTGAAGTTTGGTTTATCAGGTCCTACCAAATATAATGATTTGGGTGAGAAATATCTGAGATTGTATGGAGTTTTGAATGCTGTTTACCAACAGCAACAAGCTATTTTACATATATTTAAACTATTCAATTGTCCAAATCCAAAATTAATAAAGCAAGAGTTCAATAATTTATCTATAACGCAAGCTCGTCATAAACTAGGTGCTCATAGTATTAATTATACTGTCCAAGGTGATTCTGAGACTGAAATGTTCGTACCTGTTAGATTACAGTTCGATGATTATGAGCTGACATATTTTAATCCCAAAAATGATGAAAGTAACAATATTGACCTTAAATTAACTATTGAAGAGCATAGTAAGCTAATCTGTAAGACTTATTTACTTATAGCTAATAAAGTTATTAAAACGGTTTATAAGGGTAATACTGTTAAGCAAGAACAAGTGCTGATAAGTTTTAATGAATTAGAAATGGTTATGAACGGAGCACTGTTGATCAAAGGTCAAGATGGTAATACTATCATTAATATAAAATTTAAATAATAACTTGTCTGAAGAGATAGATAACTAAAGAGACCATTATGACTAGAATCGAAAGCACTTTTGAAACCTTAAAATCACAAAATAAAAAAGCCCTGATTCCTTATGTTATGGCAGGCGATCCTAATCCGACCACTACGGTAGGTCTGTTGCACGACTTAGTGAAACACGGCGCCGATATGATCGAAGTCGGTTTACCATTCTCTGATCCAATGGCCGATGGTCCAACTGTAGCCTTGGCTGGCGAGCGTGCATTAGCAGCAGGTACGAGTACTCGTGATGCATTAAAGATGGTTGCAGAGTTCCGTCAAACAGATACGCAAACGCCAATTATCCTAATGGGTTATCTAAATCCTGTTGAAATCATCGGCTATGACAATTTTGTGGCACTATGCGAGCAGTCAGGTGTTGATGGTTTATTGATGGTAGATTTGCCACCAGCAGAGGCGGGTAGCTTCACTCAGCATTTGACCGATCATTCGATGAATGAGATTTTCTTGCTATCGCCAACGACGTTGCCCGAGCGCCGTGAGCAAGTATTGACTCATTGTGGTGGCTATATTTATTATGTATCACTAAAAGGTGTGACTGGTTCAGCTACGCTAGATACTGACGATGTAGCGACCCAAGTACAAGCAATCAAAGCGGAAACAGACCTGCCAGTATGCGTCGGCTTTGGTATCCGTGATGGTGCCTCTGCTAAGGCGATCGGTACTCATGCGGATGGTGTTATCGTCGGTAGTGCCTTGGTACAGAATTTTGCCGATATTGATGCCAACGATGCCGCCGCGGTTGCAAATGCACAGCAGAACATCATGGCAAAAATGGATGAGCTACGTGAAGCGTTAGACAGTCTAAGCGCTTAATAGCTATTGCTTTCATATTGTTGTTACTTGAAAAGATGGTTACTTGAAGAAATAGTTATTTGAAACGGCAAAGTCAAATTGCAGTTATTGTTTACCTAAGACTTTACTTAAAAGCTTTACGTGAAGACAATACTAAATGACTTTGCTAAAATTAGTTTACGAGTGTAAACTAACATCACTATTATATGGTGTCTGATAGCAGTGATTTATTTGTCATTTTGATTAGCAAATATATTATCTATCAACAAGCGCATAATCAAATTACCGACATACGAGATTTATTTATCAGTATGTCGCATGATTGCTCATGTTATGACTGTATTAGACGCTTTGTTTAGACAACCATTAAACTCTCAATGACAAGCGAATGAGCAAACTTGTCAATAAGCCTTTTATGATGGCAAATAATATGACTGATACAATAACAAAACCCGATAACAATACTGCTAAAGCCGCGCCAAACAGCAATACGGATAGGCAGTCATGGTTTAATCGTCCTATTCCAGGCATCAAGCAGCATTTGACTGCGCCACTGTCTGCGGTAGAGACTGAACCGTCAACTAAGTGTAGTAATTGTCATTCGATGATTACCAACACGGCGCTAATTTTTAACTGTTATGTTTGCCCGCATTGTGATCATCATTTACCGATGAGTGCTCGTGAACGCTTGAACTGGTTACTTGATCAAGTAGACGGTGAGACAGGACAGGAGTTTACGGCAAAAGATCCATTGAGCTTTGTGGATAGTAAGCCATATCCTGCGCGTATGAGTGAAGCACAAGAAAAAACAGGTGAGACTGAGGCGTTGGTTGCTATGTATGGCAAACTTCGTAACCTTGATATCGTCGCCTGTGCTTTTGATTTCCGCTTTATGGGTGGGTCAATGGGTTCAGTCGTTGGTGATCGTTTCGTTCAAGCAGCTGAAAAAGCGCTAGAGCAAAAAGTACCTTTGGTTTGCTTTGCTGCTTCTGGCGGTGCACGTATGCAAGAAGGCTTATTGTCATTGATGCAAATGGCACGCACGGCAGCAGCGATTGAGCGTCTAAGAATCGCTGGGATTCCTTATATTGTGGTATTGACCAATCCTGTGTACGGCGGCGTAACTGCATCACTAGCGATGTTGGGTGATATCCATCTAGCAGAACCAAAAGCGATGATTGGTTTTGCTGGTAAGCGTGTGATCGAGCAGACTGTACGCGAGACGTTAGAAGAGCCATTCCAGCGCGCTGAGTTCTTATTAGAGCATGGCGTAGTGGATGAAGTGGTACATCGTCATCAGCTAATCGATACGATCTATCGTTTACTTGCAAAACTATGCCGCGTACCAAATGTAGATGCTCAATAAGGTAAATGACTCAGCATAATGAATCATTTATTGAGTGCATAATGACTTAGCTGCGTGCTAACATCTACTACATATGCAAGACCCCTAATAGCATTTATCGTCATTGCACGGTAAGTGCTATTTTTGGTTTTAGCTAGCACATATATTTCTATCTCTTATTAAATTTTATATAGGTTCTATTCATGTCTGACCTTTTAGCCTCTGACCTTCACAGCCCCAACACCCATAGTCCTAATGAAAGTGCTAGCTTAACTGAGTGGCTCGATTATATGCAGCAGATTCATGTGTCTGCAATCGATATGGGATTGTCACGTGTATTGCCTGTCGCAGAAGCGTTAGGCGTGGTGCAGTCAGCTAAAGATGACGCTTATGTATTTACTGTGGCAGGTACTAATGGTAAAGGCTCTACAACTGCTGTCATCGCCGAAATGTGTAAAGCCGCAGGTTATAAGACGGCACTATATCAGTCGCCACATCTTAGCGTTTTCAACGAGCGTGTGCGTATCAATGGCGAGATGGTCAGCGATCAGACGCTGATTGAGGCTTTTAGCAACGTAGAGGCTGCACGTTTACAGTGCGATTTGACGTTGTCGTTCTTTGAGATGACCACACTAGCAGCGCTATTGATATTCGCTGAAGCAGACTGTGACGTGTGGGTATTAGAAGTGGGACTGGGTGGACGGCTAGATGTGGTCAATATTATTGATCCTGACATGGCAGTTATTACCAATATCGGTATCGATCACGTTGACTGGTTGGGTGATAATGTCGAGGATATTGGTCGCGAAAAAGCAGGTATCTTGCGCCAAGGTATTTCTTTAGTTTATGGTGCTATTGAAATGCCATCTAGCGTGCAGCACGCTATCGATAATAAGCAAGCGACTTGTTATAAAATTGGGCAAGATTTTAGCTACCGCGATATTGACTCAATGATTTGGCAGTACAGTAATGCGGCAGTTACCTTGCAACTACCACGCCCTGCACTATCCTTGACCAATACTGCTAATGCACTATCGGCGGTACTTGCAAGCCCGTTGAAAGTCGATATAAGTGCCATCGAGCAGGCATTGCAAACTGTCAAACTGGCAGGGCGCTTTGATTATCGTGAAAGCCATCATCGCCATTGGTTGTTTGATGTGGCGCACAACGAGCAAGGTGTGGAATTTTTATTAGCGCAGTTATTGCCATTTTGGCATCAGCATTTGAGTAAACACGGCAGCCAAGCTGATAGAGACCTTCCAAAAATCAAAATGTTGTTCTCTATGTTGGGTGATAAAGATATCGACAAAGTAGTACAGCGTCTGACTCAAGCAGGCTTGCCAATTAGTGATTGGTTCATTGCTGAGATTGATTATCCTCGTGCCGCGAGTACCGAGCAGCTACAAGGCGTCTTAACTCAATATGTGGATAGCGCCAACATATATCAATTCGATGGCTTGCATGCAGCGACGTATGCGGTAATAGCAGATAGTCAGCCACAAGATCTAATCGTCGTATGTGGTTCGTTTCATACGATTGGTGAAGCGCTTGCTGCACTAGCCGTATGATCATTTAAGTTAAGGTGGCGCCTGTTTAGTGTTAATCTTAGTACTTGCCTGATAGCAGACAGCACGAAAAATATGCTTTATAATCAAAATGATTTGCAAGACTGGCATAAATGGGTCGGCATAGATTTTGAACACTGATGGCAGTAACTGGCGGTACGAGGTATTTATTAGCGCAATTATCTATATTGCTGTAAGACAGTCCCTGCGCCGCTCAATCAACCTTATTACCAACTAAGAGACGTAAACGGATGAACTTTTCGAGACAAGCCTTATTGGGCATTGGGATGATTATCGG
>Ga0208014_1000409_pt1 | contig 18276 bp, 11 predicted proteins | sample 25_taG_FD_184099 | JGI IMG/M metagenome (GOLD analysis project Ga0208014, IMG submission 184099) | Marine viral communities from Cariaco Basin, Caribbean Sea - 25_WHOI_OMZ (SPAdes) (version 2) | ecosystem: Environmental > Aquatic > Marine > Oceanic | place: Caribbean Sea: Cariaco Basin...
CTGATGATGAGATGCAGGACATTGAGAACAAACTAAATAACAGACCAAGAAAACGCTTAGGGTTTAAAACGCCTATGCAGGCGTTCTATAATATTAATTAGCGTTGCACTTGGTGTGTTAATCTAAGCAATATTTCGATATCTTTAGCTTCAATTTCAGCGTCATGTATTTGCTGATTTATTTCGCACAAGAGATCATGTTTCTTAATCCTATCTGAATTGAGTGCACTTAGATTAGCAACATCGTCAATAGACATTCCGCGTTCATGACAGGCTTTTTCAAAGTTTTCGTGCGCCTTACTCAGCTGAGCGCTCACATCTTGACCTGTTTTACTTTCAGTAGGCTGAAGAACTTTGTCTGTATACTCTTTTAATTCTTCTTTCATCTTATCTATAAAGGCTTGAGTAGCTAATTCAAAGTTTTTATCAAATATTTCTATCCATTCCTTATTAGGAGTTTTCTCTGGCAAAGAATCCTTCTTTATGGGAAGAAGCATATCTAAGTGATTTTCTAACTCCTGTTTTTTTCTCTTATGTTCATTCCAAACAGAACTTAGGTGATTTTTTTCAGATGTAAGTAACTCATGTAGCGCTGCATCTTCTTTTATATCATTACGAGCCTTCCATTTGAGATCTAACTCATTAAAGTCATGTTCAAGGTTCTGTTGAGTGGACTTCATCTCAATCAACTTCCTATGTTGAATGTAGGCTTTATCAATTTCAAGCTTGATTTCGCTTTCTTTATCATTAAGATATAATAAATCGTCTTTGACGAAACTATTAAGTAGATTCAGAAGGCCTCCGGCCTGTCTATTACCTTCACTCACTACTACGGATGCGGATAGATCATTCAACTGTTGCTGGCTATAGAAGCTAATAGGTAGATCGCTAAAATACTTATCATTATCAATTACTGTTCGACTGGTCACTAAAGAGCCTTTACCTTTCTGCCAAACTATCGTATCTCTAGCAAGCTGATCACTTTGCCAATGAACTTCAATTCTTGCATCCATTGAGTTTAGTGTACTTTGAACACGCTCAACCTTCTCTGAAGCCTTTGTATTTCCTTGGATTTTGTCCTTTTTGAAAGCTGTTCTAAGATATTCGATCAAAGTTGATTTACCACTGCCTCTACCACCAATAATACAATTAAAACTTGATGAAAAATGTACTTCTTGATCCTTTAAGAAAGCTACATTTTTAACTGATATAGATTTAATAATGTTATTTTCAGATAACTTTTCAGGATGTAGATCATTTTTAATATCGATTGGTAACCTAATACGAGATGAACAATCTAGAAAGGCTTGTCTCAATGACTCAATTGAGGGCTTGGACATTTTTATCCATGTATGACGATAACCGAGACTGTTTGGATTGGGATATCCGTCTGAGTTTATTTGTATTGATTTAGCATCTGATGACATTATAAATGCAGGCTGTTTGTTCTCTCTTTTCCAGTTAACATCGCTACCTTTTAAAATATTATCTATTTTTGTAGAAGGGGGATTTTGTGTGATTTCTACACAAAACAGTGACTCGTTTTTAAAGTCTTCTTTATTGCCTTTGTCGATAATTCCATCGTCACTATCAGAGTGTGCCGCGATAACTATTCCACCATGCTCACCTTGAACTGTTTCCAATAGTATTTTTAAAGACAACACCTGATCGTTCCGTCTTAGCTCTTGTGGCTTTCCAGATACAAATCTTTTGTCTTCTTGCAAGCCTAAACTTGTTAGAACTGTATTGCATTTCTCAAAGCAGTTTTGTTTTTTTGCGGGAGCGAATAAGCAAAGAACATGGTAACCAATATCAACTTCAAAACCTGGTAGTAAAATTAAAGGACTTCTACCCAGCTCTCTAGCAACCGACTTGTTTTGCTCCAACAAATGAACTGAAAACCAATCTCTAGGATCTCTCTTTTCACTGAAATTATGGTCAGTTAAACCTATTAAATCTAGCTCTAACTCATGGCAACGATATAAAAACTTTCTCGCTTTATTCTGAATATCATTTTCATCTCCTTTCGGCCTCCTCGGATTGCCTAATTGTAAATCCTTATCAAGCCAATGCTTTGCATCTTCTGGCGTTTGAACCTGAAGATCGCTCTTTAACCACCTCATTCCCTGATAACTATTACTCATATCTATCCAATCGCCTGATTAATTTGCTCTTCTAAGCTGCGTCCAATTTTATCCTGAGCGCTTGCCATCAAAAAAATTCGCTTACCATCACTGTTTTTAGCCCACTGTTTACCAACATCATTCTTAATTAGCGCATCTTCAGCGGTATCTATATGAGCACCTTTGTACTCTAGAACAAAAATTGAACCATCTACTAGCTCAGCTATAAAGTCAGGATAAAAGTAGTTCCTATCAGTAGGTAACCAAAAAGAAGTCTTTTGCTGTGAAGGTATGTTCCTAACCCAATGCTTAACTCTTTGATGCACATCTAGCAATTGAGCGCACATAAATTCTTCTGATGTCTTTCCTTTCTCAGTCTTTTCCCTTAAATCGTCTATTTGAGCATAAAAATGTTTTCTAAACTTATAGCTGCCACGGTATGGCTTTTTAGTTGGATATATACCAGGTTTAAATTCAAATGAATTATCTTCGGTGATACTTTCGTCAACCATCAATAGATCAAACATATCTGTTTGAAAGGCCTTTTTACGTGCCAAATGAGACAAACGATCTAGTTCTTCTTTGATTGCTTGTACGAGTTGAAATTGGGCTCGGTGTAGACTGGTTAGTGTGATCTTCTTCTCACGTATGAGATAAGCTAGAAGCTTCACTAAATAAGCTCTCAGCTGAGTTTGTGTTAAACCCGTACGTCGAGTTTTTTTATCTAGCCAATTAATTAAATCTGTTTCAGTGATAGGCGTTGGCATATCTGCAAAGTGCATTTGCTTGGTATCAATCAAGCCATAACCCAAATCATCATTTTCATCATTAATATCAATTTCAAAGCTATTAACCGTTTCTCTAATTTGGAACTGCTCAAGGCTTATAGGAAAGTCTAATAGGTTCCAATCTGCACTGTCTTCAATAGCTTCTTTATCTGCTAACTGCCAATCACCATCAAACACTAAGCCTAGTTGAGGAATCACAGCAAATCGTGCATTCCAGTTCTCAGGGGCAATAGCAGCTTGTCTTTGTGCCCTAGCTTCTTGAAAGGCCGATTCAACATTAACCTGTTGCTTAGGGGTGGCTTGGTTTAGAGCAGCGTTTTGAATTTGATCAAAGCTTTCGTCTGTTGTGCCAGTATTAATAATCAGAGCTGTGCCTTGACTGGTTTTATGCTTTCTTACATTTGCTTTTAAAGCAGCTTCAAGTTGTTCAATATCTATATCAAAAGGCAAGGAAATGAGTGTCTCAGGATCTTTAGGCTTCTGATAATTCTGCTCAGATTCATCTAACTCTAGTTTAGCTTGTGTAGCAGGGACAATAGCTGCTTCTGCTTCCCATCTGTTGAAGCCCATATTCTCTACCATACGGTCTTTTAACATTGCTGTGGCGGCAGCAATACTGTCCGATATAACATGAGCATAGGCCTTGTTAAGCTCCATATTCTGACGTTTTTTGGCATAAGGCATACGTAATACCCGACCCAAAAGCTGCTCCACATCTGTTGCAGAATTGATGTTCTGTAAACTAGCTAATATATAGGCAAATGAGCAGTCCCAACCTTCCTTAAGTGCTTCTACAGTGATGACTACACGAATAGGACAACTATCACTAAACAGGTTTATGTCTTCAAGTTCCCTAGTCTTACCTGTTGAGATAGCTATCCAGTCTTCATTGATATTATTCTCTTCAATTAAAAATTGCTTTACTGCTTCAACATTAGCTTCACCATTTTTATCTTGCGCTTGAATCAGTAAGATAGGCCGTATGTATTCTGCTTCTTTTTGAGCTATTAACTCTAAGTCAGCTCGTTGTATCAAAGAATCTATCACGCAAGACTGCCAACCTTGACGATGCTCTGTAAGTACTACAGGCAGTTTAATCATGTCTTCAGCTTTAAGCTCAGCAGCAGATACTGAATAAAGAACATTATTATCTTTAGGGGTCGCTGTTAGCTCTATCAGACATTTAGGGTTCAACTGTTGAAGGGTGTGAAAAAAGCTTTTTCCACCTCGGTTCTTATGCGCTTCGTCAACGATAGCAATCGGACGATGGAGGTTAAAGAAGTTAACCAAAGAATGTTTTACCCGTCCAATGTCTTTTTCTGATAAAAAAGGCTGATGCTCCAGCGTCACTTTGTCTAAAGTCTCAGTTTGGCTTGCTGTTAGATTAGTAAAATGTTCACTCAGATTCTCATCGAAAGCATAAGCATTGCGCTGATGAGTCTTATCCTTACCAATGTTAAACGTCTGTATTGTGGTAACAATAATAATGCATGAGTTGCCAATATCATGCTTATTCATGGTCTGTAATGTATCTAGATCACAAACTTTGAGTCTATCGCCATAATGACTTTGTAAGGCTTGGCGGTATGGGTGACGTACATTTGTCAAAGCTGCAAGGGTTTGTTGGCGTATCATATCAGTAGGTACTAGCCATAATACGATAGGGGCATCCGTATTAGCATAATTTTGAGCTGCTACTGGTATGCTATGAGCCGCTAATAACGTTTTACCGCCACCTGTTGGAATTCTTATACATACACTAGGAATGCCTTGTAGACGGTCATTATAGGGAACTAAATCCATACGCTCTTGTCTTAGGCATTTCTCAAAAGCTTTTTCAGGTGTGCTAAAAGAAGTAAGAGTAAAAAAGTTTTCTAAAGCAGCAAGTGAGCGATCTTGGTAATCTTTTAATTGTAATGTCATGAGTCATCCTTGCAGTTATTTAGCGTCGCTGCCATAAAGAGAATATGGGATTTGTTTAAACTCAATATTGAGAGCTTCTAATTGTGCCAGTCCAATACGTCTCGCTTCGCCTATAATGACGCGTTTGCCTTCATGCTGATGACATTCATTTAGGTATTTAAGAATAGGGCTTGTTAGGACATTGCCGCCGTTAGGTCTTCTATCACCTAGTACACCATTATAAAGTAGATAATAAGCAACTCCTTCATGAACACCCAAAAATGGAGTCGTTATTTCATCAGTTGAAACAGATGCTGTATGAGTCTCAAGCCACCATACATAGTTAGCAAGATCTGAGAACTTTACATCAGAGTTTAATAAACCTTGTTCGTCAAAAACAGCCGACCCCAATGTATAAAAGCTGAATCCGCCTCCACCTTGCCAAACACTTTCACTTTTAATTTTTTGAGTCCTAGTAGCCTGCTTGATTGTTTTTATTACGTTTTTATCTATTAAATTGGTTTCTTTAGCTATTTTTTGTAATACCTTATTGAACTTCTTAATATCATCGATTTCTAAGTCTAAATTTTCTAAAACCTCGTCCTTTAGCTCATAATGTTCCTTTACAACCGATATCCCTCCTTGCTCACCTTCAATCACTTTCTTTAATCGGGGAATAACGTGAGTTTTAGCATGCTCTCCCATTTCAATACCAATGTAATTACGCTCCATCTTATGTGCTACTGCACATGTCGTACCCGATCCTAAGAAGCTATCTAAAACGAGATCACCTTTATTGGTTGCTAAAGTAAGAATTTTTTTTAGTAAATGCTCTGGCTTTGGTGTATCAAAAACATCTTCGCTATTGAAGACCTTCACCTCTTTTTTAGCATCTTGATTATGACCTACCTCTTCATAAAACCAGATAGTTAGTGAAACACTACCACTTTTAACCTCATTTAAAAACTTTTTAACGGATGGAACATTACTGCCGTCTTCTCCAAACCATATACGGTTTTCAGCTACCAACCTTTCGAACTCTTCTTTGTTAACTGACCACGCTCTACTAGATGGTGGAATAACCACTCTCCCACTAGGGGTTGTTATAGGGTAACTTCCTAATTTTGAAAAAGTTTTTACTGATAAGTCTGAAGATTTCCAGACCCCTCGACTATCATTATCGGGGTTTTTATAGCGTGCATCCATGGCTGCTGATCTTGGAAGCAAATTAGGTCTCCAAGTTTTTTTATCTCTTGCATAAACTAAAACATGATCATGATTATCGCTTAGCCACTTTGCGTCATTTTGAGGAGAATACTTTTTCTGCCAAATGACATTTGCAACAAAGTTTTCTCTGCCGAAGACTTCATCACAGATTACTTTCAAATAATGAGCTTCACTATCATCGACGCTAATCCAAATAGAACCATCTTCTTTTAATAAGTTTTTTAACAATTGTAATCTTGGATATATTGTTGTCAGCCATTGAGCATGCTCCAACTTATCATCATAGTGCTCAAAAGCCTGCTCTGTATTGTATGGAGGATCGATAAAAATACATTTCACCTGACCACCGTATAGAGGTAGTAAAGCTTTCAAAGCTTGAAGATTGTCGCCCTGAATAATCAAGTTATCTTTTGCCTTTTGTTCATTACCGTAAGCTTCTTCAAACTTGAGCAAATGATAAGGTACATTGTCAGCAGTTTCTTCTGCCTGATTACGGTTTACCCAGTCTAATAACGGCATAGTTATTCCAATTGATACAATTATATTTATCTAACTTAATAGAGTTAGAAGCACTACAATATTTTTCGAATCTCAACTCTATTGATATTTTACGGTAACTCTATTGTTCAATCAGCTTAGACGAAAATTCCTTTCGTTTAATAGTATTAGCATTTGATAGACACATCTCATGCCATCCTTTCCAATAGCTATTATTTTTCTTAGAATACACTGATTCATCCCAAATAGCCTCGACCCAAGTATTGTGACTATACTTATCGATGATTTTAATTGGGTTCTGTTCTACCCAGATAAGCTCATTGAAGTCTGATTCTGATACTAATGCTCCTTTAGTCTTTAAAGGATGATGCTTGCATAAGTATTCTAAAGTAAGAGTTAGTAGCGCTTTATTTTTAGTGTCGCCTAAGCCTACACTATCACAAAGATGAATACGGGGATTCAAAACCGAACCGCGCCAACTGTCGTAATGCTTGATAATAACAAGCTCGCCATAGATAGTATTATTACGAGCGAACCAAAGCGACTTGACCTCACTTTCGTTATAACCTTCTAGCAAGCGCTCTGCATTATCTTTGATGTCATAACCAAATTCAAAGCTTTCTTTTTTGAAAGGTTTATCTTCATCATGAATTAACCAGCTTTTTTGACAGCCAAAATATTCTGCTAACTTATTCAACTCCTCAAACGATGGTTCTTTACGCCCTTCAAACCAGTCTTCAATGGTAATGACATTATGGTAGTCCAAAGCTTCAGCTACTCTTGAAATACTTGGCGTATTAAAACTATCGACTGCTTGCGCCTCACTCAAAATAAAGCTCAATTTATGAGCTAGTGACTTTAAATGATCACTACGTAAGTGAGCATCAAAAAAGTCTTTTAGCCTGTTAAGAGCCTCACTGTAGCTTCCTTCGTTGCTTTTAAAAGATGCTTCTAATCTATATTGAGCCTCAGCATTAATAGAGCGTCCGCTAACCTGTGCAGCTTCAGAGATAAGCGCTTTAAGTTCAGCAGGAATTCTTAAGTTGAATTGTACGTTTTTTGACATCTATATTTTCCAAATTAGAATAAAAAATAGTGAGGTAAGCAATTTTATCATAAAGAACTTGCAGCAATGTTAGCATAATGCTAACATCGTTTGTAACAGTCTAACAAGGTTAATCAATGCCAAATTACAAAGTGCAAATGAATGTTCGAGTATCAAAAGAACTCAAAGAATTTGCAGTCGATGAAGCAAAGAGCCAGTTTCATTCATTATCCCAATATATAGAAAAACTGCTGTTCAAAGAACAGGAAATTAATGAAATAGAAGCAAGAAGAAAAAGTAACGCCTCCATCAGAATTAATGAATGAAATCAAATAAATTCTCAAAAGGTAAACTCAAAAAACTCTTAATCACACGACTCTTCATAAGATTACGTACTAGTAAACTCATATTCTTATGACATATATTAAGGTAGTTAATAATAACATGAGACCTTCTCTTAAAGATTTATTTGACTCTAGCGCAAAAGTAATCTACTTAAATCGTTTCAAATTAAAAAATGCGAATTGGTCTAACTCTACTCATTTTAGTACATATAATTATAGTTTTGACTCATTAAATAACTCAGGTTACTACTTCAAAATGCCTGTTATCATTCAATCAGATGGATTACCTTGGAAAATAGGTAACTTATATCTAATGGGACAACTAGATACCCCTACTCTATCAAACATGAAGACCTTATCCGCAAGAGCTATTCATTTAAAATACTATCTTCAGTATTTAGAGCATAGTAACCAACATTTTTTAGACCTACCTACCCAATATCAGCAAAGAGTCCCACGCAAGTTCAGATCTTTTCTGCAGTCTGTAATAGAACAGCATGACTTTAGTGCTGAGTACATTAATACAATTCTGTCTTCTATTGCTCATTTCTATAAACATTTACAGTATCAATCTCTTGTATCCCCATCTGATATAGAAAATAAGCCTTTCAGAGAAAGAAAGGTTTCTATACCTATTTATAACAATGTAGGTCTATCGAGAAATATTAGTGTTATTACAAATGATCTCAAATTAAAAAGCAGTAGGAAACCGATACCGTCATTAGGAAAACTCAGAGACGGCGGTAGTTTGCGTCCTCTAAATCTTGAAGAACAAGAAATTATTTTCAGGGCATTTGATAAAGACTATGCCTCAATAGAGCTAGAACTAATGGTAATGATAGCTCTTGAAACAGGAGCTAGACAACAAAGCGTGTGCACCCTTTCTATAGCTTGCATTAAGACTGCTCTTAACCATCTGGAACGACATCCTGAGTCAGATCATGCCGTGATAAACACTGGATACAGACACAAAACGGACTCAAAAGGTGGGAGGCTAAACCGCTTAATATTTACACGTAATCTAATTTATCGTTTAGCAAACTATATAGATTGTGAAAGAGCTGAATACAGAAGGAAAAATATAAATAGCTTTTATGCGGAGACTGAAGACAACTATGTTTTCTTGACACGAACTGGAAACCCCTACTTAACTGCTGAAAGAGAGCTTATAGACCGTAATAACCCTCAATCAATTTGGAACACTAAAGCGCCAGTTATGGTTCCTAAAAACGGCCAGTCTCTAAGAAATGAACTAAAAAAATTCATAAATAAAGTTCAAAAACTTGAACCTAATCTTCAAGATTTCTCATTTCATGATTTGCGTGCTACCTATGGAATGAATATCGTGAGAAGCCTCAGAGCTAAAAACTACCCTGACTCTAAAATATTTGATAATGTCAGACAAAGGTTAAACCATAGAAGCTTAACAACCACTGAAGCCTATCTAAAATTTGACTCTGAAGTAAAGGAGTTTAACGATATACAAGATACTTTCGGCATAACATTTGATAAAGGTGAATATAATGTCTAATTCTTTCAGTGACAGGCAGCTTATTGAGGTAAGCACTAGGCAAGTAGAAGACATTATTGATCCCCAATGCACCGTGATTGTAGGCACAAGATCTGATGGTGTTACCTTTAAAGTTGATGTTGGTAGAATTTGTTATACCGATAGAGAAAATGATTCGGGTAACTTACGCCACAAAACTAAGAGTTATATTACTGGTCTAGTTAATGAATCAACATTGTCTATGGAACGTATTGAATGGTTGAGAAGATATCTTGCAGAGATCCTTCAAAAAGGATGGAGAGATGAAACTGTACGAGGCAAGCTTCATAGTTTGAGATACTTTTTTGATTTTTGTGATTTTAAAGGCTCTAAGCCTCTTACTTTAAATGATTTAGCCTCAAATTATAAATACTATCAAATTACTCTTTACCAAAAGGCGCGTTTAAGTGGAAAATCTATAAGTGCTACGACTCTTTATAGCAAGCTCAATACTGCAAGAGATTTTATAAAAATAGCTTATGAATTATCTGATAATGATATGCTTAGTATTATTCCAAAGCATCGTCATATGGGGTATACAGGTAAAGAAAGAGAATCTTCATTGGAAGATTTCAAAAGTTACTTGCAAACCTGCATTACATACTTTAATGAATTTTCAGACGCTATACTAAATAATATCTACCCTATACCTATCTCTTTAGCGAAATCGTCAGGTAAAGATTATTATTGGGATTCAACTAAATCATCTGGTATAAAAAAACTACCTAATTGTTTTGATAGTAATGGAAAACCATTACCTTTTGATGAAATCAAAACTATTTTATCGCTTTATTACGATAATGAACACTCCCAAAAATACTTCTACCAAGATACGTTAATAAATCACAGAAATAAATGGATTAATGAGGAATTAGACTTTAAAAAAACTTATGCTTATAACCTATGTACATACTGCTTTTATTACATCTACCTCGCTTTTACTGCTGCCAATATACAACCTACACTTGATTTAAAAATATCTGATTTAAATATAGAAAATCTCGGTTTATCAACTTTTGCTAGAAAACATAAATATCGAGCAGGTAGACAGATTGAATTTTCCGCTCCTCCTCAGTTAAAACGTTATCTTATACAGTACTTAAAACTTAGAGAATGGGTTGATAGCCTTGGCCTTCCTGGAGATTGTGGAGAATACTTGTTTGTGCGTATTGGAGAACATCGTCAATTAAAGCGTTTTTCACGTAGTTCTATTAGTTCTAATGACGAGAATTCTCCTCTTTTTAAAGGATTGAAACGAATTACTGCTAGAGACATTAGAAACCTATGTGCAGAATACTATATCAAACACTCTAAAGGGAATCTGTCATTAGTAGCTAGGAAGTTGAATAACTCTTTAGCTACAGTAGCTAAATCTTATACTTCAATCAATATTGAGTCTCAAGCAATAGAAATGAACCAATATCACGAGAAAATGAGTACTGCAATCTTAAGGTCGAATCGAACTAATAATCAAACTATACCAATTAAGACTTCTACTGAATATGATACAGAACGAATCCCAACTGGATCTTGTTCTAACCTATCAGATAATAACCCTATTAGAGCAAAAGGTTTTAATAAAGAAGCCCCTAATCCTTCTTGTGCGACTTTTGAAAGTTGTTTGTTCTGTGAATTCTTTGCAGTTCACATAGATTTTGAAGACATACATAAATTATTAAGTCTGAGAGAAGCACTACTGAAATCTTCTGAAATTCGTAATGATCCTGAGCATCATCTCACTGCTATAGAGCCATCGCTATACAGAATTGAAGAGATTGTTAATATTCTTCAAGAGAAAGACAGTAAAGTCATTGACCTCATTAATGATGCTAAACAAGATATAGGCATGCAGATTTATAATGAATATTGGAGTAAGCATATAGAATTTTTAACATTAGCGTCTCAAGATAGTGATAAGGGAGTAAACCTATGACCAAAATAATGATGCGTGAATCCCTTGTCAAAGAGGTACAACCTACATCAAAAGATTTGATCAAGACACCTGTATCGGATTTAGTTGTGACTCTATCTAAAAATGGAGAAGCATTATCAGTGTTCTCTGATGATATTTGGGACTATAGTGCTACCAGCAATACCCTTAAAACTATTAACTTTAAGTCTAAAATTCAGAGCCAATGCACATCTAATACTATCGATAACCATAAATTCAACTTAGCAGTTAGGTTTTTGAAAATATTTGCTTTAAATTGGATTTGTGAGGTGAATGGATGTTCTATGTCAAAGTTGAATAGTGATTTAGTCGCTATCTCTTTCTTAGTTAGCTACTGTGTAAATAATAATATTGATTTCGATGATATATTTACTGACGCCAATGCAATTATTTTTCTAGTAAATAATATCTCTTCAGAGAAACAAATAGGTTTATATTTGGGTAAAATACAAAGATTTATTGATACAGCATCTGTTTTAACTCAGAACAAATTTTGGTGTAACTTACAACCTTCAGAAGAATTTTTATATAAGCTAAAAAAAACTAGGAAGTCTTTTCCTGAGACCTCTCAAACTCTTCAAACTATGGTTATTCCTTCACGCATCTACCAGAACCTTCTGAAAGATATCATTGAAAGTTTACAGGTTTTTAATACACATGCTGAGAAGATATCATATATTTTTTCAGCACGTACTAAAGTAAGGGACAAAACATTAAGGATAGTTGAGCCTGTACCTGCAAGCAAACTTAGTGATTCACAAAGGAGTTTAGTTAGCTTCTATTGGCAAACTGCTTTAGAGGCGGATGCGAAACTAGCCAATATTTTACTAGAATTAAAAGATTTAGATATTATCAAGGATGCTAGTTGGTCAGGTTTGACAATCAGTTTAGGTCAAATACAAATGAAAAGCGCTTTGATTATAGCTGCATTCACAGGTATGCGTAAAAATGAATTGTTATCTATTCCTTTTAACGGTCTAAGGCACATTAATTCTGATACTAGAGATATACCGGTAGTATGGTCAACTACAACTAAGTTGGAAGGCAATGGAGTACCAAGATTTACGAAATGGGTTACAGGTTCAATTGTTGAAGAAGCTTTTCAGGCGGCTAAATTTATCACTCAAGGAGCTTTAAACTGGTCTGGTAATAAGAGTCAGATAGAAGTAGATGAGAGTAAATTACCGTTGTTTTTTTCAATTGAGAATGGGAAAGTCGGTAAGCCTCATCCGCATTTTAATTATGCAACGACTGCCCTAAATACAGATCTTATTCAGAAAATAATGTCATCACAACACTTATTAATTTCAGAACAAGACTTAAAGGAAGTCAGTCACTTTTTATACGGTGGTGAGATATCTAATAAAGTTAAACTTGGTCAGCCTTGGCCTTTAGGTTTCCATCAGTTCAGACGCTCTCTAGCCGTATATGCTGCCTCTAGTGGTTATGTTTCATATCCTACCCTCAAGTCTCAGCTAAAACATATAAGCATGATAATGACAGTCTATTACACTGACTCAAACTCCAGAGCGATAAATATTTTAGGGAATGGTCCTGAAGTTATCGCGATGCAGAAGGAGTGGCACGATGCACAAGCAAGAGTAGAGTCAGATAATTTACATGAATTATTAGATAGTGGAGTGAAGCTAACTGGTTCAGCTGGCAAAAATCTACAAACAAAACGAGCAGAGAATAAGCTCCCTAAGTTCTTAGACGATAGGAATAGCACTAAGAAAGCGGTAAAAAACGGTAAAATTCGCTATAGATCTACTTTAGTTGGCGGATGCATGTCTATTAAACCTTGCGATAAAGGTGCAGGTATTTTAGCATCTGCTTGTATTAGCTGTGAAAATGCGGTTTTTTTACCAGAATCTAGAAGTAGTTTACTACAAACCAAAGATTTCTATGAGTCTCAACTCACTTTAGACATTCCAAAACGTGTCCATCATGAGTACGAAACGAGCATTAAAAAAATCGACAGCCTTCTTTCAGTATTAGTATTAAATTAAGGAAAAACAATATGAAAATCAGTCAAGCAGAACAGGTTTATTGGAACGCCTTAGAGCGTCTCATAACTAATACAGCTAAAATTGTCGATACGAAGTCGTCCCGATTCAAACTCACTAGGGACGCTGTAGGTAGAGAGGCAGGCAAAGGAAAAGGGTATGTTCGCAATGAGAGGTATCCAGAACTATGCGAAGCTATAAAAAAAGCGGAAGAAGAACGCAAAAATCTTGCTAAAACAGTGCCTAATGATACTGCTAAGCTAAAGCATGAAAAAGAGCTTAAATTAAAAGCAAAGTCGAAGTATGATACGCTTAAAAAAGAATATGATCTTCTAATGCAGAATTATCTTAATATTTTGCGACAAAATTTTGAGCTTCAATCAGAACTAATGGATTCTTCTAGTATTGGATTAGTTAAAGAATCTAATAAATAGCTTAATTTTTTATTGCTTAATTAATTCTAATCTATTTGCATAGCCTGTTTAAAGCATTACTTCTCATACTACGTTTATTAAGGTGTTTTATAAGTATTCCTATGAATGACGATGATCTATGTATTAGCCTAATAAATTTATTCGAACATCTATTTCCAAGTATATTAATCATTGGTGGGGCAGATGAACCTTACTACGAAGCGCCAAAGGCGGAGACAAAGGCAAAGATATTTTTTAAAGAAAACTACCCAAGAAGTCTATTACATGAAATTGCTCATTATTGTTTAGCGGGACAGAAACGACGCAAGTTAGATGATTATGGTTACTGGTATACTGAATGCGGTAGAACAAGTGAGGAGCAAGAGCTATTTCAATTGGTTGAAGCAAGACCCCAAGGCTTAGAAAAAGCTATGTGTGAAGCTATAGGTATACATTTTTCACCTAGCTTTGATGATTTTTCAGGTCGACCGATATCAAAGGTATTTTTAGAGAACTTAGAAGTTCATTACCAAGAAATGATTACAAACCCTCCTCCCACAGCTAGAATAGCTTTAGAAGCCTTAATGTTTGCTGAGTTTGCTACAAAAATAATAACAAATAGAATGGGTTCTTGAATGATATCACCTGTCTCAAATTAGCTGACCATTACATATAAAGCCTATTGCTTTGTGCTAGTGCCTCTAATCTATTAAATACTACAGGATAGCTTGATGTCTTATAAACTGACCGATTTATTGAACGATAGCCGTTTAGAAAGATTATTGTCATTAGATAACCGATCTTGCGCACTACAGCTTTGGGTACTGCAACTACAATATGGAGATATCGTAGAGAACCGCTTAGTATATGGCCGATTACTTCCATATGGTTTTTCTAACAACTGCTGGTCATTTAGTGATAAAGACACCTCTCAATCTTTCGGTGAATTCAGAGCAAGTGTAACTCAGCTAAATTTATACGTGGATAGCCCTCTCTGTCACGACTTGCTTAGTATGATGTGTAACGGGCAATCCATTGATAGTATCAGTACAAATTTGAAATTAAAGATCCCTACAAAGCTAAGTGAACGATTTGGATATACAACATTCATTGGTGAAAATGCTAGCTTCCGACCAGTTGCTTATCTCCTTAATCGTAATTCTCATGTGCTAAATACACTAGTTAGTCCACATAGAAATGCAGGGGCTCTAAGCGCTTCCATAGGTCAAAGTGACAAACAAGCCCTGTTTTCTCATGAGGGAAATTATGATACAAGTCTCACTTCAATGATAGTAAGTCGACTTAATACCGATACTGGCATGGATTTTGGTGGAACTGATATTAATCGATTAGGTGATCTTGAATTACTAATTTTTCCTATGCTTGACGACAATGAAAGAAAGCTTCTTACAGTAAAATGGACTGAGGAGAATGAATTAAATATTAAATTTATTTCTACTCAGATTTCTGCTTTCAATAGCTTTCAGTTTCACTTGACTATTGAAAATGATAATCAAGTTATCTGTTCTAGAATAGCAGTAGCTAAAGTTGTTGACGAAGGAGTATTCGAATATACTTTTAAACTGGATCATCAGTTAATTGATATAGCTGATAGTGCTAGAGTTGATATTTTTTCTTTCGAAGTAGGCAATGGTGAAGAAAGTTATTTATGCTGTAGTTGGAAAAGCCATTATGTTCGAGAGGCTGATCTGCAAATAAGCATGATGGGTAACGAATTAAAGCCAGTCAAATTTGATTGGCTTGAGAAAACCACGAATTCAAAAATGACTGACCGTGTATCTCATGCTCTATCATTTTCAGCTAAAAACCACACTACCAAGAGTCGTGTTGGAGAGCTGAAAATTGATAAATGGGCTCCTGAAAATCAAGCGCTTAGGTTATTATTTAAGAAACTATATCCTCCTAAATCAGAGGGAGGATTTTTTCCTCGCTGGGGGCAAAGTAATGGAGAAGGACGGCTACAGTTTGTAGAGTGGTTTAAAGAACTTATTGAAAACAATAGTCATCAACATATCGCAATCTTTGACCCTTATTTTGAAGATGTTGGCTCAAGTTTGTTGACACTCTATGCTTCACCAAATTCTGAATACACAATCTTTCGAACCATGCCAAAACTGAGAGACGAAGATGTTAATGAAGGTATTGACAACCTAATAGCAAACTGCGAACACAACAGGAAACGCTTGCAGCGAAGCAAGGTCAAAATATACGGATTAAAGGAAGGTCGTTTACACGATCGGTATATTTTGGTCATTGGACAACATGGACTTCCTGCTAAAGGTTTCCATTTGTCTAATTCATTCCAAAAAGTAGCTGAAAATTACCCTCTATTAATAACTCCAATTCCAATGGATATTTTGTATAAAACCAATCAATATACATTTGATCTTATCCAAGAAGCCAATAATTATTTAAGTGGAGAAGCTGATACAGGCTCAATCGCTCTAATTTTTGACTCAACAAGCTCGACTGAAAAGATGAAGCAGTATGAGCCTTTAAGCATCCTAAAGAACGAGTTGGCAGGCAGTATATTAAGTATGTGGTTGAAACAACCATTACTCAATGGGCTATATGGAGATGAGTTAAAAAATAAAATGGTTGAACTAGGGTTTCTCCAAGACGGCTCTCTACATAGTTTACCAAAAGACGGCTTACTCAACTATATAGATGAAATGGAAGGTGAACTTCCTGACTTAATTGCTGAATGGGAAGTTCTCGGAGATATATTGGCGAATACTATCGATGACGACTCCTGCTTTAACAAGCTTCAATCCAAAACTAGATTTTTATTATTCTTAGCAGAATTTTTATCTTATTCATTCCAGAGAAAACAAAATTGCGATGAACAAGAAGTTTCAGTAATTGACCCAAGTTACTTTAAAGAATCATTAAAAGAATTTATCCATAGTTCCACTCAAATATATCAATTCACTCATCGGACAAAACATAATATTTTAACTTGGGCTGAGTTTTATGCCGTAAGGTATTTATGGCAATATTCACCAAAGTCTCTATTTTTTTTAATTGAAAAAGAAGCTGAGCTATTATCTACAGAGTACCAACCAGTTGATACTGTAAGGTTATCTATACTGGGACAAGCAGTTAGCGAAATTGCCTTATGCACTGAATTTCATGCTGTATCAGAGGAGCAACAAAAACAGCTAATTGAAAGCAAAATTGCTATGATGAATTGGTTTGGCTGGAATACACTTGAACAGCACCTTCAGTCTTCAACCGATTTTGAATTGTCTTTTAGTGAGCTAGCAGATTTCACTTACGAAAAACAAGTGCAGTTTATCGGTTGGACTTTAAGTCGAAATGCTGAAAAAAGTGATCACCAAAAAATTTATGAAAAAGTCATATTAAAATTATATAATTTATTACCTAAACAGATCCAATTTAGCGACCTAAAACTTCTCATTGATTCAATACGAGGTCACATGCACCAAATAAGTTGGACTGAACCTTGGCTATTCAGCGATATAGTTGAGCCACTCTTAAAAAGTAATCGTGTTAACTATGACGATGTATGTAAGATTTGGCTGCAAGACCTAATTGATCTATTAATATATGGAGATGTCCATCACTCACTTTCATTTTCTCGAGAGAGAGAAGGACAAACAACTAACGTATGTGCATATCTATGGGCAAATAGTACACCAACCCAAAAGAATAAATGTATCAAAAAAATCAGTGAAATCCTTGGGAAACAGAAGAGAATAATTCTGCAACCATTGGCCAGTACATCGAATAGGTCGAAGTGGGATGAAGCACTCAAAGTCTCTCTATGGATTTTGGTTTTTGCTAAATGGTGTAAATACTATTTGGATAGGTCGAATGCCTCACATCATGCACAGTTAAACGTATTATTAGATAATGCTACTAGCCTCGCTATGATTAGACCATCAAATGAATGGTTGCCTCACAGCACTTTATTTTTATATCTAGAAGAGGTAGAAGAAAGACTATTTCAGCAAGATTAATATTAAACGGTATCTCCCAAAAACTACTATTAACAAATTCCACTAGTTTAATAAGTGTACAATATCTCTTTTAATTAAAAATATTGTACATTTTTTAATGAATAATCCGTTTTTTAGCAATTATAACTATTCCTATATTATTCAATAACTTAGCTATGTACACTATTAATTAAGAGTTTACTAGAAATGAGCCATTGGTGTGTGGCTGGAGAGGCTCGTAGACGTTTGCCTGACTTTGGCTACTGGTACGCACCAGATGGGCGTACCGCCGCTCAGCAGCAAGCATTTGAGCGCGTAGAAATTAAGCCACAAGCGTTAGAGTGTTTATTTACTCTCGCTTGCGAACGATCATTTGAGGTGTCACAAGATAATTTGTTTGCTGACTTTGATACGAGCAATAGTACATTCGCAAATGACGTCTACCGAC
>Ga0208014_1000411_pt1 | contig 18224 bp, 14 predicted proteins | sample 25_taG_FD_184099 | JGI IMG/M metagenome (GOLD analysis project Ga0208014, IMG submission 184099) | Marine viral communities from Cariaco Basin, Caribbean Sea - 25_WHOI_OMZ (SPAdes) (version 2) | ecosystem: Environmental > Aquatic > Marine > Oceanic | place: Caribbean Sea: Cariaco Basin...
ATTGCTCCTTCGTTGCAATCACTCAGCCGTCGCTAAATACTTCAAGGTTCAAAAGATGTTCTATCGAGAAGCTTTCTTTAGTACATTATACAGTATAAAGTCATTCAACATTCAACATTCAACATTAAAAATTCAACATTTTCTCATGGCTCTTGACTCCTGATTCCTGATCCTCTACTCTACGTTCTATAAGACAAGCGATTTCTATAATAACCAATAACTAATAAATTCAAAAAGATCTCTCCACAAGGTCGAAATGACAGTAGCGTTCAAAGTTGAAAAGTTTAAGGTTCAAAAGTCGTTTTATCAAGAAGTCTGTTTTCAATATACAGCTTATATAAAAGTTTTTAGCACAAAAAAATTCAACATTAAAAATTAATAGTTCTGCTTCAATTCCGCGGTCATTTCGAGCGCAATGGAATGAAGCCGAGAAATCTCAACCAAATAAAAGGTTTCTCCAGTTTACCACTATGGCTTCGATACGATTGCTCCTTCGTTGCAATCACTCAGCCGTCGCTAAATACTTCAAGGTTCAAAAGATGTTCTATCGAGAAGCTTTCTTTAGTACATTATACAGTATAAAAGTCATTCAACATTCAACATTAAAAATTCAACACTTTCTCATGGCTCTTGATTCCTGATCCTCTACTCTATATTCTAAAAGACAAGCGATCTCTATACTAAATTCAAAAAACAAAAAACAAAAAACCCGGCAAAAGCCGGGTTCCGTATTATTCAAAAATCGTTTTGATTATAAAAGCTCATTTAAAGCATCAGCATATGTGTTTTTAGGAGCAACACCTACCTGACGTCCTACTACTTCTCCGTTTTGGAAAATAAGTACGGTAGGGATATTTCTAACTCCGTATTTAGCAGCAAATTCCTGGTTGGCATCTACATCAAGTTTTCCTACCACTGCTTTTCCTTCATACTCACCGCTAAGCTCTTCGATTACCGGTCCTACCATTCTACAAGGCCCGCACCATGCTGCCCAAAAATCTACCATTACCGGTTTATCACTTTTTAAAACTGTTTCTTCAAAGTTTGCGTCTGTTATTTCAATAGCCATAATCGTTATTTTTCTAGTAATTTAAAATCAATACGTAAAAGTAGTCATTTATTTTCGGAAACCTTACATCCCCAATATTGGATTTCGTTATACGCTAATTGTCAATAATTATCTGGCGGGCTCTTTCCCTTCGATTACATCTTCGGGAATGACCGGGCTTTTCGCGCTACACGGTAGCTTGCTGCAATCCCTGCCCGATTGTTACAGGCTTGCATTAATTTAACTTATAAACCACCTGCTGCGCTTCCAGGTTTTCCAGTAATTCCGGACAAATTTTTACTTTTTGGCGCTTGCTGGGCATATGTAGCTTTAATTGCTCTTTCATTTCATATACCACAAAGTTCAGTTTATGATCCCCGCGATAACTTCTAAAAATATCTTTTAAAACCTCGATTTTCTCGTCCTTGAGTTCGTTGATATCTAATTGAATCGTAAGTTTTTTGGCATAAGTATCCATGATATCATGCAACAACTGGAAACTATTAAACTGAATCCTGGGTTCTCCTTTTTTACCCGTATCTTTATTGGTCCAACCTTCTTTGATAAAAGCTTTAATATGCACAAATGAATTAGGCACTAAAAAATGCCGGTTTTTAAGATACTCTTCCCCAAACATTCTAAATTCGTAAGATTCGTTATAATCTTCTACCGTAAACATCGCCCAGCCTTTTCCCATTTTAGACATCCTGTGTTGCACATCACTAATAACGCCACCAAAAGAGATCTCACGATTTACCACTTTTTCAAGCGCTCTAAAATCTGATAAACTACCGTTACAGAAATACTGGATTTCTTTCTTAAAATCATCTAGCGGATGCCCGGAAATATAAATCCCTACCACTTCTTTCTCCCGTCGTAATTTCTCCATCGTTCCCCATTCTTCGCAGGGTGGCACACTGGGCTCCGGAATTTGGACTTCGCTGGCTTCACCAAATAAACTAACCTGAGACGAATTCTCATTTTCCTGAAATTTAGCCGCAAATTTCACCACTTTCTCCAAAAAACTCATGCCGTCTCCTTCATCATGAAAATATTGCGCCCGGTGGGTTTCTTTAAAACAATCAAAACCTCCTGCCAGGGCAAGGTTCTCAAAAGCTTTTTTATTCGCAGCTCTTAAATCGATACGCTTAGCCATATCGAATATCGAACGGTATGGTCCGGCTTCCCCTTTTCGGTTTTCTACGATCGTGGCTACCGCACCGGCACCAACTCCTTTAATCGCTCCCATTCCAAACCGAACTGCATAATCTTTATTTACCGAGAATTTATAGTAAGATTCGTTTACATCTGGACCAAGTACATTAAGCTTCATTCGCTTACACTCTTCCATAAAGAAGGTCACCTGCTTAATATCATTCATATTATTGGATAATACTGCCGCCATATATTCCGCAGGATAATGTGCTTTTAAATAGGCGGTTTGGTAAGCAATCCAGGCATAACAGGTAGAATGCGACTTGTTAAATGCATACGAAGCAAAAGCTTCCCAGTCTTTCCAGATTTTCTCTAAAACTTCAGTAGGATGTCCTTTAGCTTCCCCACCTCCAATAAATTTCGGTTTTAATTGCGCTAAAAGGGCTACTAATTTTTTACCCATCGCTTTACGAAGCATATCGGCTTCACCTTTGGTAAACCCAGCCAGTTTTTGCGAGAGTAACATCACCTGCTCCTGATAGACCGTAATTCCATACGTCTCTTTTAGATATTCTTCCATATCCGGAAGGTCATAGCTAATCTCCTCGTCCCCATGCTTTCTGGCAATAAAGCTTGGAATATACTCCATTGGCCCAGGGCGATATAATGCATTCATCGCAATTAAATCGTCAAAAACCGTTGGTTTTAAGGCCTGCATGTGTTTCTGCATTCCGGGAGATTCATACTGGAATATCCCTACCGTTTCCCCACGTTGGAAAAGTTTATAGGTCTCTTCATCATCCAGCGGAAACTCATCAGGAACAAGGTCAATATTGTGTCTGCCTTTAACGATTTTGATGGTATCCTTGATCAGGGTTAATGTTTTTAACCCCAGAAAGTCCATTTTTAGCAGTCCGGCACTTTCTACAACCGAGTTATCAAACTGCGTTACATATAAATCGGAATCCTTTGCTACCGAAACCGGCACATAATTGGTAATATCACTGGGCGTAATAATTACCCCACAGGCATGAATCCCGGTATTTCTTACCGATCCTTCTAAAACACGGGCCTGGTTTACGGTTTGTGCTTCTAGATCATCCCCTTCGGCAATATTTAAAAGTTCGTTGATACTGTCTACTTCTTCACTTCGGAATTTCGCCTTTAAGGCCTTTTCATCCATCCCGAAGATCTTCCCTAACTTGGTGTTAGGAATCAGCTTGGCAATCCTATCGGCATCACTAAGCGGCAAATCCAAAACCCTGGCGGTATCCCGAATCGAAGATTTTGCGGCCATGGTGCCGTAAGTGATAATCTGCGCCACCTGATTGGCGCCATATTTACCAATTACATAATCCATAACCCTGCTACGCCCTTCATCATCAAAATCGATATCAATATCGGGCATACTCACACGATCCGGATTTAAGAAACGCTCAAAAAGCAAATCATACTTAATAGGGTCGATATTGGTAATTCCTAAACAATAGGCTACTGCACTACCGGCAGCAGATCCCCTTCCCGGCCCCACCGAAACATCCAAATTCCTGGCTTCCCGAATAAAATCTTCTACAATAAGGAAATACCCCGGATATCCGGTATTTTCAATCACCGATAGCTCAAAGTCCAGTCGTTCTTTAATCGCTGGCGTGATTTCGCCATAACGCTCTTCTGCTCCCTTATAGGTGATATGTTTTAAATACGCATTTTCGCCTCGCTTACCTCCATCTACCTTATCTTCCTCTACCAAAAACTCTTCTGGAATGGTAAACGCAGGAAGAAGTACATCACGGGCCAACTCAAACGGCTCGATTTTATCAACGATCTCTTTGATATTCGATATCGCTTCAGGCAAATCTTTAAAGAGATTTTTCATCTCTTCTGCCGTCTTAAAATAATATTCCTGGTTTGGTAGGCCATAACGATAGCCCCTACCACGACCAATTGGGGTTGCCTGCTTTTCACCATCTTTTACACACAATAAAATATCGTGCGCATTGGCATCGTCTTTTTTCCAGTAATAGGTATTATTGGTGGCGATTAATTTTATATCATGTTTTTTGGAAAACTCAATCAATACCTGGTTTACGCGATTTTCGTCTTCCTGATTATGGCGCATGATCTCCATATATAGATCATCACCAAACTCTTCTTTCCACCAAAGCAAGGCCTCTTCAGCCTGTTTTTCACCAACATTTAAAATCTTACTAGGCACTTCCCCATACAAGTTACCGGTAAGTACAATCACATCTTCTTTATACTGCTTTACAACCTCTTTATCGATCCTGGGCACATAATAGAATCCATCGGTATAGGCTTTTGACGACATTTTGGCCAGATTGTGATAGCCTTTTTTGTTTTTGGCCAGCATCACCACCTGGTAACCGTTGTCTTTTCTGGATTTATCGGTGTGATTTTCACAAACAAAAAACTCACAACCAATAATTGCTTTTAATTCTTTGGCCTGTGCCGGCTCGCCGTTTGCTTCGGCTTCTTCATTTTTGGCCTGAACATTCTTATTATAGGCACCAACTTCTTTTACAAAATGAAAGGCCCCCATCATATTGGCATGATCGGTAAGCGCTACTGCCGGCATATTTTGCTCGCCTGCGGCATTTACAAGATCAGCAATACTTATGGTGGACTGTAATACCGAGAATTGCGAATGATTATGAAGATGAGCAAAAGGAACCTCATCTAATTTTTCAAGGTTTTCCTCAATCTCTTCTGTAGTGATCTCATCGGTTGGTTGTAATTTCTCCAACCTTTTTCGAATTGCTTCAGAAGCTTTCTTTAGATTTATATGTTTTAAACCAATGGGCTGAAACGGCTCTGGATTAGCTTCAATGTAATCTTCAAAATAACCGGGAGCGGCGTTTAATTCCTCTGCAGAATAGGATCTTTTTCTAACCAGTTCCAGAAAGCAGCGTGTTGTAGCCTCAACATCGGCCGTTGCATTGTGTGCTTCGCCAAAAGGCTCATCAAAAAGATATTCGTGTAACTCGGTAAGCGTGGGCAGTTTAAATTTTCCCCCACGACCACCGGGAATTCTACACATCTCGGCCGTTGTTTCTGTACAGGTATCCAAAACGGGAAGTTCCAGTAATTGGCTATCCATCCCGGCACGATGCAGCTCCGCTCCCATAATATTCACATCAAAACCAAGATTTTGCCCAACGATAAATTTGGTTTTCCCCAAAGCTTCGTTGAACTTCTCCAGCATTTCTTCCAGTGAAATCCCTTCTTCCCGGGCCAGGTCTGTTGAAATTCCGTGTACACGCTCAGCATCATAAGGAATATCAAAACCTTCCGGTCTTACCAGGTAATCCTGATGCTCTATAAGATTCCCCATCTCATCATGTAACTGCCATGCGATCTGTATACATCGTGGCCAGTTATCAGAATCGGTTAAAGGCGCATCCCAACGCTTTGGCAATCCGGTGGTTTCGGTATCAAAAATTAAATACATCAGCTTTTAGTTTAGTACCCTGCAATGAAGAAAAAGGGTAGTTCAGCAACATCTTATCTTGCAAAACTAAGCATAATTTAAGCTGAGAAAAAGTCTAATTTTAATCAGTTATTAACCATTGATTTTGCAGTTCACACCGTAGCCTTGCAGTTCGTCTGAGAAGACTAACATTCAAAGAAAATAGAAATATACTATAGTATAAAACCAAAGCCCTAAAGGTTAATTAACATTTAATTAACTGCAATTGCTTAAGTAATTTATAAGTTTAAGCATAACCTATTTAAATTTATATCATGAGTATTAAAGACTTAAAAATCGGACAACCATTATCTAGGAGTGAATTAAAGACAATAGAGGGAGGTTATTTCCCAACTAAAGAACAATATTGTCAAAATCCTAATGATCCAAAATGGGATATTTACGGTGATAACCTTTATGACTGTTACAATTAATAAGATTTTTTAATCTTATTAAATAGGCCCTCTAAATACGTATTTAGAGGGCCTATTTAATATATAAAGTTTTAAAAAAAACCTCACGGTAATTGAAGCTAAACTCCTTTTCCGTGAGGCTTGTGATACGAACATTAAAACTACTACTACTTCAATCAAACATCTATCCGCATCTTAATCTATTTTCTTTTTCAGGCAATTTTTTAATTAGTCGTATTGATGCTCTAAAGATTTCACTTCATTTAAAGAAGCTACAATCGCATTTTTCTGTTTTAACAGGACATTTTGAGTAGAAGGCGGAATGCTAGTATCTTTTAGAATCTTTTCATATTCTTCCACAGCAATTTTTTCACCTCTTACCGCTTCTTCTAAAACTGCTTCTTCTTTATTGCCGGACAAGGTGGTTTTCAGATTCATCCATGTACGATGGGCATCTGCTGCAAGGCTACTGCCTTTATCAGGATTTTCACCAAAATTTCGAATTTCAGCTTTTAGCTCATGTCCAAAATCATATCGTTCCTTGGCTCGCTCAGAAAAAAAAGCTTTCAGGTTCTCACTTTTTATATGCTCTGCTGCAAATTTATATCCCTTCTCTGCATCATAGTTTTTTTCTAACAGCTCATTTAGCTTCTCTGCAACCTCTTCTGAATATTTCATAACATTTTCTTTTTCTTTCATAACCAGTATAAAATTACGATGCATTTATGGCTGCAACAACCTATTTAACAGGGTTTAGCACTAATTAACTGCTTTTAACTTATAGCCTAAATTGCATCTATATTTATTCCCAATTTTTTAGTATCTCATAAATAAAAATCTCAGTTTTTACTCTACCATAATATTTTTAAGCCAACCTCTTGTAAATTAGAAAAATGTAGTATCTTTGCAGCCTTATTAATAATAGGGGTCGGGAACCCCATAAATTAATTTTTATGCCTGTAAAAATCAGATTACAAAGACACGGTAAAAAAGGAAAACCTTTTTATTGGATCGTAGCCGCAGATGCGCGTGCTAAAAGAGATGGTAAATTCTTAGACAAATTAGGAATCTACAATCCAAACACTAACCCTGCTACTATAGAGTTAGATGTAGATGGAGCCGTAAAATGGTTACAGAATGGTGCACAGCCAACAGATACAGCTCGTGCTATTCTTTCTTACAAAGGTGCTTTATTAAAGAAACACCTTGCCGTTGGAGTTAGAAAAGGCGCTTTAACCGAAGAAGAAGCTGAGAAGAAATTCCAGGCTTGGCTAGAGGAAAAAGAAGGCAAGATCAACGACAAAAAAGAAAACCTTTCTAAAGCAGAGCAAGAAGCAAAAGATAAAGCTTTAGCTGCAGAGAAAGAAGTAAACGCTAAACGTGAAGCTGCCGCTGCAGAAGCTGCTGCTGTTACTGAAGAAGGCGAGCCAGAAGCTAATGTTGAAAAAGAAGTAGACGAAGCAACTGCAGAAGAAGCTAAAACTGAAGAAAAACAAGGTTAATTTCATAGCTGGCGATGACTAAAGAAGAATGTTTCTACTTAGGCAAAATCGTTAGCAAGTTTAGCTTTAAGGGGGAAGTGCTGATCAAATTAGATACAGACGAACCTGAATTGTACACAGAAATGGAATCAGTTTTTGTTGAATATAACAACAATCTGGTTCCATTTTTCTTTGAAAAAACCTCCCTACACAAAAGTACCTTACTCCGTGCAAAAATTGAAGATATCGACTCTGAAGATGATGCAGAAGATATGATTGGTTGTGAGCTTTATCTTCCACTTACCCTACTCCCCGAACTGGATGACGACCAGTTTTATTACCACGAAATTATTGGCTTTAAAGTGATGGATGCAACTCATGGCGATATTGGAGAAATCACCTCAATAAACGATAGCACAGCCCAGGCGTTGTTCGAAATCAAAAAAGACGATAAGGATATCCTTATTCCGATGAATGATGAATTTATCGAAGAAATCGACAAGCCCAACAAAACCATCCATCTTATCACTCCTGAAGGACTTATTGACCTGTATTTAGGCTAAAGTTTAGACCGCTTTTAGAGTGTAGAAAAGAGATTCAAGAGTTAAGAATCTGGAATCAAGATTAAATATTTTGAATATAAAACCTTGAATCCTTTTTGATTGAATGGCTGAACGCTGTATACAGTATACTGAGATCAGAATACTTCGCTGCTGAATTTTAGAATACAGACTAGAAAATTTGAAGATGCGGTAATTTGATAATAGACTAATTAGTCTTTATTATCAAAAGAAAAATCGCTAAGAAGACCAGAGGAATATTTTGAATGCCGAATGTTATATTTTGAAGTTCCTTTTTAAAAATTTATTGTCACTTCGAGTGATTTCGAGGCACGAGAAATTGTATCGAGAAGTGCTTAGATGTTAGATTTTAAATCGCCTCGCTGCTAAAAGTTAGAACATAGACTATTTGGGAATGTGATAATTTAATAATGCTTAAATGTGCTGATTTGGAAACAAAAATGAATAAAGAATCGTGATTTAAAATCTTGAGTTTTGCAACCTTCCTGCTACGGAAAAACAATAATTATATTTAGATTTCTCGACTTCACTTCGTTGCGCTCGAAATGACTACTATTTACTAATTATTGCTCATCACTCAGCTTTCTAATTCAAATTCTATATTTTTTCAACTCAATTATTCGAGAAAACGATTGGTCATTCCGAGCGAGGTACGAGTCGAGAAATCTCCTAAAATTTAACTTCATATCAATAAGAACGCCTCTAAAGAGCTATAGATTAGAATGTCAAACTTTTAAATGAGACGGAAAAATAAAAAACCTCACAGTCCCGATAGCCATACGGGATAACCTGTGAGGTTTGTATGTATTAATTGATAAGCACTTTAGCTAAAAACTACCCTACAATATTTACAATCTTACCTGGTACCACAATCACTTTTTTAGGTGTTCTACCGTCTAATTGTTTTTGCGTACGCTCGTCTGCCATTACCGTTTTTTCAATGTCATCTTTACTCATATCCATTGGTAACTCCATCGTAAAACGCATTTTACCGTTAAATGAAATGGGATAATTTTTAGTGCTTTCTACTAAAAATTTCTCTTCAAACTCTGGATAGGTAGCGGTTGAAATGGATTCGGAATGTCCAAGCTTACTCCATAATTCTTCAGCAATATGTGGAGCATACGGCGCTATTAAAACCGCTAAAGGTTCTAGAACTTCGCGACTATTACATTTTTGCGCGTTCAATTCGTTTACACAAATCATAAACGTAGAAACCGAGGTATTAAAACTGAAATTCTCAATATCTTCGGTTACTTTTTTAATGGTTTTATGCAGTGTTTTTAAAGAATCTGCCGAAGCTTTTTCCTCGGAAACCTCAAATTGATCGTTATTGAAATATAACTTCCAAAGTTTCTTCAAAAAGTTATGTACCCCGGTAATTCCGGCGGTATTCCAGGGTTTTGCCTGATCGATAGGCCCAAGAAACATTTCGTACATACGTAATGTATCTGCGCCGTAATCTTCACAAATATCATCTGGATTCACTACATTGTATTTGGACTTCGACATTTTTTCAACCTCACGACCTACAATATAAGCTCCGCTTTCTTCAGTAAGAAATTCCACTTCCTTAAATTCCGGCCTCCAGTTTTTAAAAGCTTCAACATCTAATTCATCAGAAAAATTTACAAAAGATATATCGGTATGTATTTTCTGCACGTTGATGGAAAGCCCCTGTAATAAATGACCATTCAATTCCGAAAATTTATTCAAAATAGCTTTATCTATTAGTGGAAAATTCATTCCAATTTCCAATTGACCCGACCCAAAATCAGCATCTGGATAAGCTCCATTCTTACAGAGATTTTTACTTACGAAAATATTGAAATTATGCTTCTCAATAAATTCGTCTATTAAATTAATATCATCATCTGAGAATTCAATTTCATCATCGAGATTAAAAGCCAAAGACTGAGAAATATTGATTAATTTCAATCGATACACAAAAGCACTTGTTCCTAAAATCATTCCCTGGTTGATCAATTTTTTAAAAGGTTCTTCTACCTTTAGATATCCGCGATCTTTTAAGAATTTGGTCCAGAATCTGGAATATAATAAATGCCCGGTGGCATGCTCGCTTCCACCGATGTATAGATCTACATTTTCCCAATAATCTAATGCCGCTTCAGAGGCAAAAACCTCATCGTTTCCGGCATCCATATAACGGAACAAATACCAGCTACTACCCGCCCAACCCGGCATGGTATTCAGCTCTAAAGGAAATATCGTTTCATCATCAATCTTATCATTACTCACCACTTTATTGCCTTCTGTATCCCAGGCCCAATTGGTAGCATTTCCTAATGGTGGCTCACCTGTTTCGGTTGGCAAATATTTTTCAACTTCAGGTAAATGCAATGGCAAATGCGCTACATCGATGATTTGGGGTAAGCCATTTACATAGTATACCGGGAATGGTTCCCCCCAATACCGCTGACGAGAAAATACGGCATCTCTTAAACGATAATTGGTTTTACCGTAGCCTGCACCTATTTCTTCTAACTTAAGAATGGCTTTTTGTAGCGCTTCTTTGTATTCTAATCCACTTAAAAAATCAGAATTAGCGATTACCGTTCCTTCTTTACCACTATGGGCCTCTTCAGAAATATCGGCGTTTTCAAAAATATCTTTTATAGGGATTTCAAAATGCTTTGCAAAATCATAATCCCGTTGATCTCCACATGGCACTGCCATTACCGCTCCCGTTCCGTAACCTGCCAACACATAATCACCAATCCAAATTGGCACTGGTTCTTTAGTAAACGGATGCTCTGCATACGCACCGGTAAAAGCTCCGGAAATCGTTTTTACATCGGCCATTCGCTCACGCTCACTTCGCTTTGCAGTCGCTTCGATATAAGCCTCTACTTCTTCACGCTGCGCATCGGTAGTTATTTCTTTTACTAACTCATGTTCTGGTGCAAGCGTCATAAACGTCACTCCAAAAATCGTATCTGGTCTAGTGGTGAAAACACCAATTTTGAATTTTGAATTTTGAATTTTGAAATCTACATGTGCTCCAACCGATTTCCCGATCCAGTTACGCTGACTTTCTTTTAAACTGTCGGTCCAGTCCAGCTCTTCCAAGCCCTTAAGCAAACGCTCTGCAAAAGCAGAAATTCGCATGCTCCACTGGGTCATTTTCTTACGGATTACCGGATAACCGCCACGTTCTGAAACGCCGTTTACAATCTCATCGTTGGCCAACACCGTTCCTAATTGCGGACACCAGTTTACTTCGGTTTCCGCTAAATACGTTAATCTATATTTTAATAAAATTCGTTGTTTTTCTTCGGAAGAAAACTTATTCCACTCCTCTGATGAAAAATCTTCGATAGCATCATCACAAGCAGCATTTACCCGTGTATTTCCCTCCGAAGCAAAAATTATTTCAAGTTCAGAAATCGCTCTTGATTTATTAGCTTCTAAATCGTACCAGGATTCAAATAACTCACTAAAAATCCATTGCGTCCATTTGTAATATTCCGGATTACTGGTACGTACTTCTCTACTCCAATCAAAACTAAACCCAATTTTATCTAATTGCTCACGATATCTTGCAATATTCTCCTTAGTCGTAATTGCAGGATGTTGCCCGGTTTGAATGGCATATTGCTCAGCCGGCAGTCCAAAACTATCGTAACCTTGTGGATGTAATACATTAAAACCTTTATGGCGTTTATAGCGCGCATAAATATCACTGGCAATATAACCTAGCGGATGCCCCACATGTAAACCGGCGCCCGATGGATAAGGAAACATATCCAGCACATAATATTTTGGTTTCTCTGAGGAGTTTGATGCTTTAAAAGTCTGGTTTTCTGACCAATACTTTTGCCATTTGGCTTCAATGTCGTTGAAGTTGTAGTTCATTTTCTTTCTATTTCTGAACGTCCTAAACGGACTTTATTTTAATCGGAACTCGATAATTGAGATTAAATACTTAAGACCAGCCTCGCAATCAAAAAACTTCTAATAAAAGTTTTATGGGCTTTTCTTAAGGTAATTTCCTGAATTCCGTAATTATCAATTGTTAACAATCGCTGCAAATTTACAATTTTAAAACAGTTAGGAGCAATTAAGAATGGAAATAGGTTGCCGTTTGATTCGCTGTCAGCGCTTAGCTATCAGCTTTTAGATTTCTCCATTTCGCTACGCTTCACCTGCCTGCCGGCGAGGCAGGGTCGAAATGAACATAATTTTCCAGAAGTGATTCATTCAAAATTCAGCATTCAACATTCAACATCACCACTCTTGTTTCCTGATTCTTGACTCCTCATTCCAATTCTAAATTCTAACCTCTAAAAGCGAAGCGGTCTAACTCTTTCTCGCTTCTTTTTCCATCGGTAACATTGCGCGATAAATAAATTCGTTCACCGGAGTTTCGATTCCTAATTTCTTGCCTTGTTCTACAATATAGCCGTTGAAATTTTCTAATTCTGAAGGTCGCCCCTCCATAATATCCCGCTGTGTAGAAGCGGTAGTCGTCATTTCCTGACCACTAATAAACTGGAATAATTGCGCTACATCCTCCTCATTAAAATCCACTCCTTTAGCCTGGGCAATCGCTTGAATTTCTAGTCCGGTTTTCTTTAAAATCTCCTGTAAATAATCATCTTGCCACATTTTACCAATACCTACACGGGTTAATCCACCTAAACCACTTACGGTTGCAATAAAGGCAAACTTTTTCCAGATGGCTTTATAAATATCATCTGGAATCATTGCTTTAATCCCCGCATCGTTAAAAATTTCATTCAGCTTTAAAGCTCGATCTGATTTTTCGTTATCCATTTCTCCAAAAATAATCTCGGGTTCCAAATAGAAATGATTAATGAGCCCGGGTTCTTCTTTTTTGCTATAAATTTTACAAAGACCAGCCAAAACATTCTTTTTAGAAATAACTTCCTGGAGCTTTTCCATATTATCGGCGCCATTTTGTAATGGTAATATCATAGTTTCTTCAGTAATAATCGATTTTAGCTTTTTTGCAGCGTCTTTTATTTGCCAGGATTTTAGTCCTAAAATCACTAAATCTGGTGTTTCTATTTGGCTAATATCATCAGTTGCTTTTGCGGGTTGTATCACAAAATCACCGTTTATGCTATTCACACGAAGTCCGTTTTCTTTAATCGCCTTTAAATGTGCATTTCTGGCTATAAAAGTTACATCATGTCCTGCCTGTGCTAATCGACCACCAAAATAACCGCCAACTCCACCGGTACCGTAAATAAGAATTTTCATAGTTTCCGTTTTTCTTTTTCTATAGATTAATTAATTCAAAATTTTAATAGCATTTTCACAAAAATTGAATCTTATTCTTTCAAATTTACGCTTATCAGAATAATTCTTAAAGTTTGGGCGTTAAGAAAGTCTGGAAACCGTTTACTTTATTATTTTTACAAAAAATTGGTAGCTGTTTATGAGCACATCGTTTGAACGATATCAAAAGCGACGTTTAATTTCATCTTACTTTTCTGTAGTGCTAAGTATCGCACTGGTACTGTTTCTACTGGGAATGTTGGGCTTACTGGTATTAAATACCAAAAAAGTAGCCGATCATTTTAAGGAACAAATTGCAATCACCGTTTATTTTAATGATGATGCCAAAGAAGAGGCCATGCAGAATCTTACCAAAAGTTTAGACACTGCTTCGTATACAAGATTGGTAACTTTTGTGTCTAAGGAAGAAGCGGCAAAGCAAACCAAAGAAGCCATTGGTGAAGATTTTATGGAATTTCTGGATTATAATCCGCTCCAAAACTCTATAGATGTGTATATGAATGCCGATTTTGTTTCTTCAGAAAAAGTAGAAGAAATTGCCGCCAAACTTTCAGAAAATAGTGCCGTAGACGAAGTTTCTTATGATAAGCCTTTAATTTCCTTACTGAATAACAATCTTAAGAAAATTAGTTTTTGGGTGTTGATCGTTAGCGCTTTATTTACGTTTATAGCGGTTTTACTAATAAACAGCTCTATAAGGCTATCGGTTTACTCTAAGCGATTTACCATAAAAACGATGCAAATGGTAGGCGCCACTAAAGGCTTTATTCGCCGCCCATTTATCTGGAATAGTGTAAAATTAGGAATGATTGGTGCCATAGTAGCCCTTATAGGTATGGCAGCAGTAATTTACTATCTAAACAATAGTTTTGCCGAGCTAAACCTGCTTGCCGATAAAAAGATTATATTAGCTTTGTTTGGCGGTGTTTTTCTAACCGGGATTATTATCACCTGGTTAAGTACATTTTTCGCTACCACCAGATTTCTAAATTTAAAAACAGATGAGCTTTACTATTAAAGCTAAAATCATATAACATGAGCAATAACACCAAACCCCAACAACAGGATAAAAATTTTGTATTCGGTAAAAAGAATTACAAATTCATGTTTATCGGTCTGGCAGTAATCGCTTTAGGATTTATTTTGATGGCAGGTGGCGGTAGCGACGATCCTAATGAATTTAATGAAGCTGTTTATAATTTTCAGCGCATTCGCCTTGCCCCAACCATTGTTTTAATTGGTTTTGGCATTCAGGTTTATGCGATTTTAGTAAACCCAAACAAAAAATAGAATTTGGATACTTTAGACGCCATCATCCTGGGAATAATTCAGGGATTAACTGAATTTTTACCCGTTTCTTCCAGCGGACATTTAGAATTAGGAAAAGCTATCTTAGGAGATAGCAGTCTTCCCGAAGAATCTATGATGTTTACCGTTGTACTTCATTTTGCTACGGCTTTAAGTACTATTGTCGTTTTTAGAAAAGATATATTTAATATTTTTAAAGGTCTTTTTCAGTTTAAATGGAACGAAGAAACTCAATTTTCAGCTAAGATTATTATCTCTATGATTCCGGCTGCCCTTATTGGTGTTTTCTTCGAAGATTATTTAGAAGAACTTTTTGGCGGAAGCGTAATTTTTGTTGGTTTTATGCTCATCATTACCGCTCTTTTACTATGGCTGGCAGATAAAGCAAAAGATACTGGTAAACCAGTATCTTTTATGAACGCTTTTGTAATTGGTGTTGCACAAGCCATCGCTATGCTACCGGGAATTTCACGAAGCGGTTCTACCATTTCGACTTCTGTACTTTTAGGCAACGATAAAACCAAAGCAGCACGTTTTTCATTTTTAATGGTAGTGCCGCTAATATTTGGTAAAATCGCTAAAGACCTATTAGATGGTAACATTACTGAAGAATCGGTTGGCGGTTCTCATCTTATTATAGGTTTTGTGGCTGCATTTTTATCCGGCCTTGTTGCCTGCACCTGGATGATATCTTTAGTACGAAAAAGTAAACTTTCTTATTTCTCCATTTACTGCTTTATCGTAGGAATCTTTGCCATTGCCTTTGGGTATTTTGCTTAATTTATTCTGAACCTATAGCTGAAACGACTTAAATTTTCAACAAAAACTAAAATCATTACCCACGATCCTAAATTTGTATTTAAGTTTGAAGCTTTAAATAGATTTTAATATATGGATCATCCAATTATTACTGCAGAAGAATTTAAAACAGGGCAAATCTTACTTTTTGACAAGCCCTTAAACTGGACGTCTTTTCAGTTAGTGAATAAAGTACGATGGATGATTCGCAAAAGCTGTGATATTAAAAAGATTAAAGTAGGCCATGCAGGAACTTTGGATCCTTTAGCAACAGGACTTTTAATTATTTGCACGGGGAAATTCACTAAAAGAATACCCGAACTTCAGGGCCAAATTAAAGAATATACCGGTACTTTTTGCCTTGGTTCCACCACAGCTTCTTACGACCTGGAAACCGAAATCGACGAAACGTTCCCCATAGATCACATTACCGAAGAAAATATAGCAGAAACTACAAAAAGTTTTATTGGCGATATTGAACAATTGCCTCCGGTATTTTCTGCATTAAAAAAAGACGGAAAACGACTTTATGAATATGCCCGTAAAGGAGAGGAGGTTGAAATAAAACCAAGAACCATAAGTATTAAAGAATTTGAAACTGATGCTTCAGACTTTCCAGATATTAACTTTAAAGTAGTTTGTAGTAAAGGGACTTACATAAGAAGTCTTGCCCACGATTTCGGAAAAAAATTGAATAGCGGTGCGCACCTTTCTTCATTAAGAAGAACAAAAATTGGTGATTTTTCTATAGAAAACAGTTTAGGCCTTGATGATTTTGAAAAGCAATTACCAAGACCTGTTTCAGGTGCTTAAAAACGCTTACCTATAGTAATTCCTACACGCGGGTAAACTTCAATATCGTTACTATCACCAAACAACCTACCGGCACCGGCATAAATTTCGCCTATATAATTATTACGGGTTAGTAATTTAAATCCTACAGCCGCCCCTAAACCAAAATTCGTTGTTTTTTTGTCGTACACACTTATGCTGTCTTCCCTATACTCCCCATTGTCATCATAATAATATTCATAGCGATTATAAATATCGCGGTAAGTTGCAATTGCCGAATTAGCTTCGATAAAAAAACCGGCATTCTTTTTCTTACCAAAAAACAAACGATAATACGGACTCAAAATAAAACGTAATGACATATCCTCTGCGTTGTCTAAACCTATTGCTATCGAAGCACCAACACTACTGTTATCTTCCAAAAAGTATTCATAAGTAAGCTCTGGAACACCGGCAATAGACATGGCTAAATTGAGTTTTAATTCCTGCTTGGTTTCATCTGAATCCTGCTCTTGCTGAGCATTAATAATCGAGGAAGTACACACAAAAAATAAGAGTAAAATTTTTTTCATTTTATTGATTGATGAATTGGTTAAATAATACGCAAAATATTAAATTACCAATGCATATCGCTACTATATTTTAAAATTTTATAAAATATGGTTTAATTTACACAAGACCTGCTAAATAAGTTTTACCATAAATACAATTTAAATAAAACTCTTAACTAAGCTATTGGAATATAAACTTTAAAAAATGCTAACTTCCATGCAAAATTACAAATAACGATCACGGTTTATAACGCATGCAGTTTATAGAAAAACATAAAGCCTTACTCTTAACCACTTTGGTATTTTTAGTATTGTTTTTAGGGCTATACAACTGGCATTTGGGAAGTAGCGCAAGGAAAAGCCAGGAATTTTTGGTCGATCTGGATTCTTTCACCCAGGCTTTACAACAAGAAGAAGAGCAAAAAGAACCTGAAAAAACAGCAGAGCAAACAAATTCTAAACCACAAACACATCGTGCTTTTGATCAAAATAATAAAGCCAGGGAAGCGAATTTCGATAAAAAGTTGAACGATATTTTCCAGAAAAATTCGGCTTCAAAAACCGAAACCTCAGAAAACAGCGAAAGCACTTCTTCTGGAGATTATGCCACAGGAAAATCTGGCACAAAAGCACAAAAGCGATCTGATGGTGATAATTCGAATACTGCCACCTCTACTAAGCGTGGTAGCCTAAAGAACAGTTCTATTTCTTTTAATTTAAAGGGAAGAACGGCCGTAAACATTCCTAATCCTATTTATACCTGTAGTATTTCTGGTAAAATAGTCATCAATATCAAAGTGAACGAAAGTGGCCGTGTTATAGCCACATCTTTTAATGAAGCCAGTTCTTCTACTGATAACAAATGCTTGGTAGAAAATGCGCTGCTTTATGCTTCTGAAGCGGTTTTTAGTGAGCTATCGGGAAGAAACAATCAACCTGGAACTATTACCTATAAATTTAAACCTTAAAATTATGACTCAAAAACATAGATGCGGCTGGTGTTTAGGCGACGAATTATATGAAACCTATCATGATGAAGAATGGGGCGTACCGGTTCATGACGAACAAAAATTATTTGAGTTTCTAATCCTGGAAACTTTTCAGGCAGGCTTAAGCTGGATCACCATTTTACGAAAACGCGAAAACTTCAGAAAGGCATTTGATGATTTTGATTATAAAAAAGTAGCGAAATATTCTGAAGATAAAATTCAGGAACTGCTTCAAAACCCGGGGATTATTAGGAATAAATTAAAAGTGAGAAGTGCGGTTACCAATGCGCAGCTTTTTATGAAAATTCAGCATGAATTTGGCAGTTTTGACCAGT
>Ga0208014_1000412_pt1 | contig 18183 bp, 10 predicted proteins | sample 25_taG_FD_184099 | JGI IMG/M metagenome (GOLD analysis project Ga0208014, IMG submission 184099) | Marine viral communities from Cariaco Basin, Caribbean Sea - 25_WHOI_OMZ (SPAdes) (version 2) | ecosystem: Environmental > Aquatic > Marine > Oceanic | place: Caribbean Sea: Cariaco Basin...
ATATTATCAATGAGCAAACGGTGTTCTTTTGGGAGATGCTAGATAAATATACCGCAAACTATTTACCAACCTCTTTTAAGCAAAGTATTACAGATAAGCTCGCTCAACTACGTCGACAGGATAAAGACAATTTCCATCAAAGTAAGCTGGGGCAATGGCAAAATTATCTCATTACTTTACCTAGTATCGTGCAAGCACCAAAGCTTGATAATGATGTGCTTGGCAGTATTCATCAGGCTTTGCTACAAAATCATCAACTACGAATAATCTATCAAAAGAAATGGGCAGGAAAGTCAGCCGTAAGAATGGTGTATCCCAAAGGACTGATCTTTATCGACAATATGATTTATCTCACCGGCTTTGATCCTACTGATGATCATATCGATAATAATGTATTGCTAAAAAAGCATCGTAACTTTGCAGTCAATCGAATTACTGAAGCAATAGTCATAGATAAGCTCGTTCCTGATTGGGTAGGGCGAGATGCTTTTTCATTAGAGTGTTTGCATAAACTAGGTAGGTTAGAGCCGACTAATAATATCCAAATCAAACTGGTTTTAAAGGTACAAAGATATGCCTGTCAGCATTTATACGAGCGTCCATTATCGATAGATCAGAAGATCACTGTTATCGATGACACTTGGAATCAAGTCAGCGCTACTGTGGCTAATACTAAGCGTCTGCAAGATTGGCTGGTGAGTATGTCGCAGCTGGCCGTGGTTGTTGAGCCAGTAGAGTTGAAAGCCGTTGTTCTAGATCGTTTGCATAGTGCATTAGAATTATATGGATATTAAGATTCAGTTGTTAATAATGTGATCTTAAATTATTTAACGACGAGTTGCTTTTCAAATTTAACAGGAGGATTAACATGACAACAAGTAATACTATTGCTACACAGCCGTGGATGACAGAGCTTTGGGTGTGGGCTGATAGGTTTAAGATTCCTAAAGAAGTATTGCCACGTGATCATGCTGCTTTATTGGCGTTAACAGACCTGAGTATTGATTGTAGTCAATTAACTAATTTACCTGAAGGTATCGGTTTCTTGCACAATTTAACTCACTTGACATTAAAATGCGAAGTACTTGAGCGTTTGCCAGAGTCTATAGGTCAATTAAGCCAGTTAGAGAGATTGACGATTACTAGTCATAAAATACAGCATTTTCCTGATAGTCTTTTTAATCTTAAGAAGCTACGCCTAATAGTAGATGTTCCTAATGAGTTAATTGACCAGTTACCAAATGCTGTCATTGAAAGGTATCGAAGGAGAGAATTGGTGCTTATAAATATATCCTCTACAAAATTGTATACACCACAAATGAGTGAATATGAATTATCTGATTTTGGATTTTTCCTTACTAGTGACAATTGGGATGAAAAAGCACTAATTGATCTGAAGTTCAAAGCAGCATCAGAATTTTTACTTGGTTTGCAAACGACCGAAAAAACGATCAAGCAATTTGAGGTGGTAGATGGTGTTGTTATTTGTAGACCTTGTGAAGTACAACGAGTCATAAATATGTTTGAAACTGTTTTTAACGAATTTACGGGGATATGCGTTGCAGATATTGAAGAGGCGCTAAGTTTTGCAAGGCCTGCTAAGTTTATACAAGCTAACGTAATGGGAGTGTTTAAATTAGAGCAAGTGCTCAGTCAGATTATTGCTCAAATTCCTGAAGAGATAACCATAAAATCTGTGATGTTTCAAGTGGAAAGTAACCACTATTTTACGTTTGACGAGTTCAAAGCTATATCAGATACCGTTGATAATATGGCTGCAGAGGATGAACATATTTTCTATAATGCAGAAGTTGTTGATAAGCCTGAGCACTGTTGGATGGGTATGATATATGGTTGAGTAATTGTATTAAGCATAAATATAGCTTGAATAAAATTGTAGGCATCGTTGGCAAACGATTATCACTTAAGAAGCAAAGAATATAGAAGGTGAGAGATATGAATGAGACTTTGTTTAATGGTTTTATCCAAGCTCAAAATACTATTTATCCAGCGGTTATTAAAGAGTTAACCGAAGGGCGTAAGCGCACGCATTGGATGTGGTTTATTTTTCCACAGGTTAAAGGCTTGGGACACAGCACAATGGCTCGACGCTTTGCGATAGAGAGTCTAGAACAGGCAAAAGAGTATTTGCAGCACGATGTGCTTGGAGCACGGTTGAGAGAGTGTGCTGAATTACTATTGCTACATCCTGACAAAAATGCTTTAGAAGTTTTCGGATCAATCGATACGCTGAAATTACACTCTTCACTTACGTTGTTTACTTTGGCTTCCTCTAATAAAAAATGTGTTTTTGACGAGCTTTTGGATCAGTTTTACCGAAGCAGTTACGATATAAATACCATCAGAATGTTAATGCAGTTGAGTGATCAATAATAGCGTCAAACAGGACTGAATGAGATTTCGAAAAGGATGTATGAGCATGAGTGTAGTTCAAGCCTTAATAAAAGAATGAGGCTGGATGATGAATGCCTTTGAGACTCTGCAAGCGCTTTATAGTCGTTAACTCTCGTCAGAACTTGATATTTTTGACTACCTTAAAAAACCGTTAATTATCAGCGAATATAACTATGAAATACCATATGGATGACTCGCATATAGATGGCACACCTAGTGCTGTTCTATATCGACAAACCCTGGACTATTACCCGAAGTCTGCTATTGGTTGCTTTATCATCAGTGGTGATTGGGATGAGGAAGCGCTAATAGAGTTAAAAGAGAAATCAGGGGCTTGGTTTTTAGTAGGCTTGCAAATAGATGATTATGATTTTGAGCGCCTAGATATTATGGAAGGCGTTATTAGATGTCAGCCAGATGAAGTAAACGAGGTCATTAAACTGCTTGATGTAAACTCTGCAAGTACTCTTATCGGTATAGATGCTATAGATATTAAAAGCCTGTTTAAGTGTTGCCATTCATTCCAGTTCATTCAAGTAAGTGCCACATGTAAATCTGAATCAGATTTAGTAAAGATAGCTACACAGCAGTTAGTTAGTCAACTTGAAAAAGCTCGTCATACTAAAGGGTTATTAATTGCGGTAGAGAGTATCGAAAGTCCCTCACTAGAGGTCTTTTCTTATATATCAGAAGCTGTTGAAGTATTATTATCTAATGATGCGTATATATATTACAGCGCAAGTATTACTGATGAGCCACACTGTTTTCGTTTAAAGGCGTTATATGCTGAAGAGTGGGTAGAGGTCCCGAGCTAAGTGTTCGTCTTTAGTTGAAGTACTATTTTTGATGTTTCCAGTTCTCCTGATTTAATGGCATTTGGTTGAGTAAGTCGCGTCTAGATCGCCAATCGGGCATGTGAATGTCGAGCAGAGCTTTAAATCTATCGTTGTGCTGCCTTTCTTTGAAGTGTAGTAGTTCATGCAAAATGATATATTCCAAACAGGGCAGAGGCTTTTTAGCTAAATCTAAATTAAGCCGTATATTTCCTTCTTCTATATTACAGCTGCCCCATTTGGTTTTCATTTTTTGGATCTGCCAATCGCTGATAGTGACACCAGTTTTCTTCGACCATTTATCGATAAGGTCAGGTGCTCTGGCTTTTAGTCGGTCACGATAGTATTCAGTCAATAGCTTAAGTTTTACTTCATCAGATAGCCCTTTATTTACAGTTAGGATAAGCTTACCGCTTTTTAGTTTGACCGTCTGAGATTTGAGTATATCGATCTCAATCACTTCAAGTCGGTAGCGTCTGCCCCAAAGATAATGCGTCTCTCCATTTACCATTTCTCGGGCTGATTGGCGCTCTTGCTTGGCAAACGCTGCCTGTTGCCGTCGAATCCAAGGTATACGGTGGATGACAGCCATCCGAATGGCCGTCTCGGTCATAGCATCAGGCGCAGATACTTTGACCTGTCCATCAGGTGGCATTACGCTAATATGTAGGTTTTTAATATCTTTGCGAGTTAAATGTATATCTAACTCACCAATCTTAATAAGCGCTGACTTAACAATCACTGATATTCCTGTTGTGCTTTCACTAAATTAATTAACGCTTCGATATCGATATCGATATCAACTTGATACTCAGAGATGGTCTGATGTACCGCATTTTTGATTCGTCGCTCTTTAATTAGATGACCTTGCCAATCAGCCTGTTTATGGAGACGGATAGCAGCATCTACTTTATCTGCTAATTCTTCGTTTTGATCCAAGTTGTCATATAGTGCGCGCTTAGCAGGGGTGTTAATAGTCTCAGGATAGGAGTCACCACTTGCTGTGCCAGTCGGATTTATTACTTTAGAGGCTAGCTGTCGTATTTTTTGTAAATACTCGGCGTAGGCAATGGCTTTTTGTCGGCGTAGCTCAATGAGCTCATCAAGTAGGGCAGACATATGCTCATAATATTTTGGATTGACTGGATTTTCATCCACAATCGTTTTACGCACGTTATTCTCGATAGTCTCAGCTACGTTCTCAGGGTTGCTCGCTATATCTTCGGGTACAGCTTTGATTAAAGCTTCAGGCCCTTGATTGACAATTAACTCAATAAGTCCTAAATCTTCAAAGTCGATAACCGTCTCGCTAGGGGTGGCATGAATATAAGTGTCTAACATCCTACGCATGGTTGGCTCATAGCTTTTCATATCGATATGGTCGCCACTCATAAGCTTGATGTTATTACGAACCGACTCAAAGTGCTTTACATCGTCTTTGATGCGTTTGATTTCTTGGTCATTATATCCTGCGTCAGACATTTCATTGGCGATGTTTCCATAAGCACGTATCAGCTTGGAGACGCTTTTATATAAGGTAAGCCGCAGTTGTTCCTTTTCTATTTTATCAGCTTCAGTCACATCTTCACTAGGGCAAAAGTAAGCAGCGTAGTCTTGTATGTTTCTAGGATACTTAACAAGCTCACACAGCCCTCTGACCATCTCTAGGGCATCATTTAGGTTTTGTTTTGCCGCACTTAAGCGGTTCTTTAACAGCCCATCAATATCTTCATCTTCATAATCTGAAAATGCGCCTTGCGTATAGTCAGAGATAGTACTGTTTAAAGACTGAAATAGATCCTGGTAATCAATGATATAGCCATAGTCTTTTTCTGCACCATCGAGTCTATTAACACGGCAAATAGCCTGAAAGAGGTTATGATCAGCCATCTTTTTATCAATATATAGATAAGTAGCAGAAGGCGCATCAAATCCTGTCAGCAGTTTATCTACGACTATCAACAGTCGCATTTGACCTGGTTCTTCGATGAAGCGTTTTTTAACTGACTTTTCAAAGTCTTCTGCCTTTGAGCCCGCTTCTTGTTCGCTGATATCATAATAATCCGCAATCATCCTGCGATAGATTCGATATTTGAAAAGCTTTTCTGTCATGCCTTCGCCAGTTTCCTCACCTTTGATGCTATCTGCAGTCGGTAAGTAACTGGTCACGATTGCTACTTTGCCTTTCAAGAAAGAGTTTTCAAAGGCCTCATAAGATTTACAAGCTTGATAAATACTGTTGCAGACAAGCATGGCATTACCATGACCGTCCATAAGTCTGGGCTTTTGCTGCATATCGAGCAAAATATCATTGACGATACATTCTATGCGCGACTGGCTGGACAGAACTCGCTGCATGGTGCCCCATTTTTGTTTGAGCTGGCTCTTAGCAATATTGGTCAAACCACGAGTATGGGCGTCGAACCATTCATCGACTTTCTTAGAGGAGGTAAGCTGTTGGTCAATGTCACGTGCTTCGTATAAGAGGTCTAATACCACACCATCAGCGACCGCTTCATCAAACTTATAGGTGTGAATAAAAGATCCAAACACTTCAATAGATTTCTTTTTATCTTTTTTGAGTAAAGGAGTCCCTGTAAAACCGATAAACATCGCTTCTGGTAATAGCGCTTTCATAGCGCTATGCAGTTTGCCAGATTGAGTACGGTGACACTCATCAACGAAGACAAATAAATCGCCCTTGGGGCTAAAGTCTGACGGTAGGCTGGCTTGAATGTCCTTTATAAAGTCTTCTGTGTCTATTGCATCATCGTCACCACCATGACGGCCAAATTTGTGCACCAAAGAACACAGTAACCAAGGGTTAGGCTGATTTAGCTGGGTAATTAGATCAGCACCGCTCTTGGTGCGATATATCGCTTCATCAACACCAAAAAACACTTTTTCAATTTGTTCATCAAGTTCGGTGCGGTCGGTAATGATGAGAACGCGACTATTGGTGACATTCTCCCGTATCCATTTAGCCAGCCATACCATGGTTAAGCTTTTGCCTGAGCCTTGCGTATGCCAAATAATCCCATCTTTCTGCTGTGCAATATGTTTTTTTGCCGCCTGTATCCCAAAATACTGATTGTGTCGGCAGGTCTTTTTGACCCCAGCATCAAAGACAATGAAGTTATTAATAATATCTAAGAATCTGTGCTTATTGCACATATGATACAGATGGAAGTCTAAGGGCTGATCGGTGAAGTTAGCGTTTGCTAAGGTAAGATGCGTCGGTACGCTAATATCAGACTGGGGTGTATGATGGGGGTTGGCTTCTTTCCATTCCAGATAGTATTTTTCAGGCGTTTCAATGGTGCCATAGCGCAAACCTTGGGTATCATTACCGGCCATAACCAGTTGAATGGTGCTAAAGAAGCTACGAATGAATTCTTTTTTCTGATTGTCTAGGTTCTGGTGAATGCCTTCGGTGACGTTAATGGTAGAGCGTTTAAGCTCAATAACGCCCAATGCAATACCGTTCACATAGAGGACGATATCAGGACGCTTTTTATTCTCACCAGTGATAGAGACTTCTTCGGCAATAGCAAAGTCATTGGCCTCAATATTGTGCCAATCAATCAGCCAAATGGTCTCTTTGTGATCGCCAGTCCCTTCTTTTTCTTTGACACCATAGCGCAGTAGTCTATAGACCTCTTTATTGGCATCGTATAGTTTAACGCCACTGCCTAGAGCTGCTGCTTTTTCTAAAGTATTGATGGCTCGGTTTTGCAAGGTGCGACTGACATTTCGTGAGTTTAACCATGCTGCCAAAATTTCAGACTCAATATTCTTGTTATTAGGTCGGTCTTTAAAGTCGCCTAGATAGCGATAGCCGAGAGTATCGGTAAAAAAGCGTATCACACGGTTTTGAGTGAGCCTTTCAATGTCGGTGACGTTACTCATTTTCAAAATCCCTCAATGAATTACAGGTTTGAGTAAGCTGACTGATCACGTCATCTACCGATGTTAATGAGCTAATCTCGTAGTGAGTGGCCTCATAGCCTTTTTCCTCACTTATAGTAGACACAGGTACAAATCCATTGCTTTCAATGGCATCAATGATTTCTTTAGGATAATCTCTTAATGAGCCGTTTTTAAACTGGACTACGAAGTTTTTTGAATACTTAATGATTTCGAAGTAGTAGTCACTATCAGCATAACGCCAACCTTTTATTTTAAGAGAGGCTTGCTCCTGAGTGGATTTAACGTATTGATATTCTAGATTAGAGAAGGGTAATAACTCTTCAATTTTATCTTTTAGCTGGATATCTAATACGACTGTGTAAAGCTCACTATGATAATGATTACGCTGAGATTGCCATAATAAAAGTACTTCTAGCTCACTAATTTCAATAAATCCCTGTTCGCAGTAGTCGAAAAGCTGAGGATGCTGTATGAGGTATGTACGCCATTTCTCTAAACCATTACTAGCCAATGCTATATCACAAATATTCTGTAGTGATGATTTAATATTATTAGCATTGAAATTGGAATCATCTAGTACAGCTTTTACGTATGCCTGTTTATCTTCCATCTCGGTAGAACCGATTCGCAATAGACGTTTCCAGCTATGATCCCGATCAATATTGTTTCTAGTCTCTTGAGTGCTTAGCAAGTTATAACGGTCGTACCATTTTTTTTTGGTAAAATACATACCTTTAGTAAGGGTCGCTCTCTCCCACAAGTAGTTTATATGTGAAGAGCCATCAGCTATTAGATTAAAGACAGAACCTAAATATTGATCGTATTTTTCAAAATTATTGTAGAAAACATCATCTTGAATGCTATCCCAATTACAACTATTATTATTGCGATAGTATTCAAGAACACCAGAGAAGTTGAGTAAACAGCCTATCTGTCCTTTGAAAAACAGGTGATTTTCAGCCCGTAGAATTGCGTCTCTCCAATCGCCTGATTTCAGTATCAGATGAGCTTTAATTTTTTCTTCAAGAACCTGATCTCCTGAGAATCCTGTAATTTTGGTTTCACTTGTCAATATATTTAAAATGGGCTGTTTAATATCACTTAGAGAGCTAATACTTTGTATAGTACGATAGAAAATATCAGTGCCGTCCACTATTGTGTTTTCAGTTAAGTTGTATATTACACGAGTCCATTCCATCAGTTCAGTTTGGTTTAATGACGCCTCGTTTTTTGCAAGATAAGAATAAAAAGCAAAGAATCTTAGTTTATTTTTATAGTCTGTATCGTTCTGCAAAACCTTCTTAAAAACTTCATTCTCATCATAGTATTTATTGTTAGATAAGTAGGTTGTAAAGCTCTCTTCTGAATTAGTTTTATATAGCATATCAAGCCAATTTATTAATTTTTTAATAAACGCTTGATTTAAGCATTTAAGTTTGTCGTATTGAGAGATTGTAGTCGGTAATAGTTTAGATCCTGTCCCCAATAAACTTGATAAATCTTCTTTATTGAAGTCATTACTTGTAATGTTATTGTCTAATAAATATTGATACAAAATGATTAAGCGAATAAAATTCATAAGCTCATCATCGTAAGTATTATCTTTGTCAGCATTATCTTTCGTAGCTATATTTCTATATGGCCAAAACAAATCTGCCCAATCAGTATCGATCTTATGGATAAAGTACCTATAACCATCTATCGGTGCATCATCAAAACCTTTGATATTTAACTGATAAACAGGCCAATCGCTGCTATATGACTTGATAGTTTGCTCAAGTTTGGCCTTGAAGTGCTCAAATGAAGTCAGTGACTTACCACGAGCGTTCATTTTAATGTATAGCTCATCAGTTAAACCAAAGGACTGTAACTCCAGATACTGAAAGGTAATATAAGGAATTTCAGTCTCAGTCAGTCTTTGATATAAATTGGTTTCAACACTGCTAAACTTTTGCTCAATGGCATCTAACATGTGCAAACAAGCTTGGACGGTTGGGTCTAGCTTCCACGATGAAAAGAACCATTTACAATCGCTGATCAGCTCGCTTATCTTTAGTTTGTTTGGTTTTTTGAATTGATGGAACTTATCTTCAAAATTTGTATCCGAGGTTAAAGCATCAAAAAACTCTGTTGAGCTCGGGCGGGTCTTATAACTAAATCTAGATTTATTATTAAGTGTAAAGTGGTTTCTGAACTCAGACGTACAGTTATTTTTTACCGCAAAAAACCAATGAAGTAAAAACAGAGTAGTGAGTCTTTGCTGCCCATCGAGCACTGAAAAGGATTTATCAGAATCTACACTTCCGTAAATGAAGTCCAAATCTAGAGATTGCCTAGATACTGCTTGATTTGTTGTTAATGCAGTAGACAGAGCATCCAAAAACAGGTTTCTGACTTCATGTTGAACTTCTCTGCCTTGAGCATAGTCACGTTGGATAATTGGAATTTCAACACGCTCGACTCTTTTAAATAACTCGAAAAACGTTATTTTTTCACCCTTATCCATGGTTAAGCTCCTTTGCTACAGAAAAAATCAGTAAATGTGTCTATCATCGCCTGTTGATAGTTTGAACTATCCTTGTCTTCCCAAAACAGCATTTTATCTACGTTTTTGCTGTAATACTTTAAGAACACATTTTTAGTGCATAAAGGAACATAAGTGGCTTTTTTATCAAGCTCAATAATGCATTTTCTTTTAATAGGAAAAATAGCATTCTTATAGCTACGATTGGTGCCGCTATCAAGTAAGGTTAAATTCCCTATAGAGTTATCTACTTCATCATCACTATTAGGATTATAAAATTGAATGACGCGTTGATATAGCGCTTCAAACTGTGAGGGAGTGAACGAAGAGCTATTCAGGCTAGTCGCTTGTTCTTTAATTAGCTGTGCTTCAGTAAATTGTTTATCTGATAATTGCTTTTCTTGATCGATAACATCATTGTCTGAAATGTAAGCAACAACCTGTTTAAGCCATCTTTTTTGCGTGTCCTGATTTTTTGGCATGTCTGAAGCGACAGAACGTATATGCTCTATATCCCATTCATCTAATTTGTAGCGTTCAAACTCAAATCTAGCATTCGATTTAGGACTGTTCAGCAAACTAACTATATTAAATAGCAATAGAACACTACGTATTTGATTATGCTGTTTATTGCTCTCATAACTGAGTGAGGATAGGAGTGTCTCAATAATGCTTTCAAGTTCTTCAAAAGATTGAGACGGATTTTGAGAGTCAAAAAATACCGATTGGATTGTTGCATTAAGGAGTTTGGTTCTAAAGTCACTTTTACTGTGACTGTTATCTCTAGTTCTAAATATATCTTTAATATCATGCCCTTGGTGGATTAAATAGCCAATTAAGTGATAAAGCGAGCGATCGTTAAACCACTCTTCGAATACCATAAATACTCTTTTAATTTTGAGCCATTCATCACTGACATTTATGTCATCATTTTCAAGCCATGAACTGAATTGTAAAAAGGTTCTGAGCTTATCGCTAGCAATAATATTTTGATCGGACTCAAGCTGTGCAGCTCTAAGATCTAGAACAAACTCTATGCGATTGTCTTTTTTATCTTCTTTGCTTAAAAAATACCAAAAAGCGTCATCTTGTAAGCTCTTTTCAATAGAGTCCCACTCTTGCGATATCTTGACCTGCTCTAAGTCAACGATGATGCTTTTGTTCTCATCATCCTGATTTTCGTTGAGCTTGAAATTACTGGATTTTAGGAATAATGCTTTAACAAGTTCTGCGTTAACCAATGGGATTTTACCCATGTTTAATCGGGTAAATACCTCGGTGGCATTTTCATGCTCACCTAGCTCGTACCAAATAACTTTAACATTTTTGCCAATTAAATCACTGCTTAGCAATGTTGTTAAAATAACTTGTTTATACGCGGGGTCTTTAGATTTAAACCATATATCGACAGCTTCCTTAGCTTTTGCAATGTGGAAGAAATCAATATTATTCTTAGCTTGGTCTATATCAATGCTATCGAGAAACCTAGATGAGTTAGGTCTCGTTTCATAATCAATTGTATATCGGGAGTATCCATTTCCATCAAGTTGAAACTTTAAGGCGGTTAATATGATATATATAGTTGTAAGTCGTTGTTGCCCATCAACGACTTCCCATTGGTCTCCTCGTTTTTTGACTACAATAGGCTGTAAACAATAGAACTGCTTTTTATTGCCTTCTTCTGCCTCTTGTTGAAATTCCTTTATATCATCTAATAATTCCGTCACTTGTTGCTCAGTCCAACGATAGCCACGTTGATAAGCAGGGATATAGAAACTTTCATTTAATAAGCTATTGATTGGTTTCATGACTAACTGATTGTCTTGCATATTACTTCCTTGTAATTTTAATGAACCAACCGCACTTTCCCTGTCAACAGCTGCTGCATCATACCTTGCTTAATATCTTTGGTTTTTTCTAAGCGCTGCTGCAATGCTTGAATCTCAGCGTCCATATCAGAGAAAATAGTGGCGATTGCGTTTTGTTCTGGTTTAGAAGGTAATAAAACTGGACAGCGATTGATTGCGCTCTGATCAATAGTTGTCATAATTGCTGATTTGGCTTCTGCAATGAGAGACGTTCTAGCATGTTCGGATATACAGTTAAGATAAAGAAAGCGTGGGTTTATAATTTTTCGGTTTGGTCTTACTTTAATTAAGTGGCTGTCAAATACAACATCATCACGTTCTGACTCGAAGATATTACAATAGGCAATACCACTAGGTACAATAGAGGATCTTGTAAATAGAAGGTCTCCTGCAGTAACTTGGAATACCGCGACCTCACTAGGTGTAGCGTTGAATAGTTCTAATTGATCTACGTCTATCGGTGCGGATTTATACATATCACCAACATTAATCAATGGTACACCTGAACCTTTTCTTCTAGGCTCATAAAATAATCCATTTTGTGATGGGACGAGTGAAATATCCCTTATATTTGTTAACTCCCAATCCTCAGGAATCCACCCCAATTCAGTCTGTTTAAATCCTTTGGGACTACCATCCTCACAAGTGGCAAACTCAGGCAGGCGAGTTTTGCCAGTGAGTAGCTGCTGCATAGTTCCTGTTTTAATGGCTTCTCTTTTGGCAATCAGTTTTTCTAGCAACCCAATTAAATTATTAACGTCAGATAAGGCAGTAGCGATTGCGTTTTGTTCTTGTTTAGGTGGTATCATCAAAGGGCAATCAAGAACGTCCTGTCTTCTTAAGTTGGTTTGTTTAACTCCATCATCAAATGCTAAGTAATAAGGATTACGATTTATTTGATAGAATATGTATTTAGGATTATCTTTAGTAATGTTTAATGCACATATTCTTTGATTAATTGAATAAACACTATCATCAGGAACTAAAAAACATTTTGCGATAGCTCTACCATTAGGTACGTCACTCATCACCATCAATATTTCATTTGTGTAGGCAGGATTTCTTAAAACCTTAGTTCGCTTGATAACCTTCGCTTCAGTAGATATAAATTTAGAGTTCACTGCTATGTATTTACCATTAGCATCGATGAATTTTTCATGAGCAACTCCATTTCTGAAAATTGCTATATCTTCTATAGTAGCTATACGCCAATCCTCAGGAATAATGCCAACCTCAGTCTGTTTGTAACCCTCAGGTATCTTAACCTCACTCATTACGCCACTCCCATCGCTTGCAGATGCGCTTGTACTTTTTGGCTCAACGTTTCCACCTCGTCTACGATTTGCGATAAAGGCTCAGCATAGCGCTCATCCAGCTCCTTGATACGATTGGCAAGCTGAGCGGTGATACGCTCAATCTCATCTTCGATACGCCCTTGTAGCGTGGCGTGCCATTTATCATCAATCAGTAGCATCTTGATAGCCGCTTCATCCAAAGTCGGGTAGTGCTTAAATATCGCCAGATCTAAGGCATCTTGTACTTCTTTTAATGACTTTTTCGCATTGGTTTCTAGCTCAAAATAAGCGAGCAGTTGTTTGAGAGCATTAATTTCATCGCTATCACTCGCAAGCTTGAGACGTGCATTGACGCTCGATTTAGTAAAGCTGCCTTTGTCAGTGGCAGCATCCGCTAGTAAGCCCTCCTCATCGCCATGCTCTTCCGTATAGTCAGCTATGGTACTCGAGGCAGTATCTAGCTCAGCCTGTAGCGTATCGATATGGGCTTGCTCATCGCTATAGTAGCGCGCAATGATAAGTGCAGGCGGAATCAGCTCGGCTTTATACTTCACCTTATTAATAATTAGGTCAGGCTCTTCTTTAAGCTTTTCACCTTTAGCCACCACCAACTTGCGCAGTTGTGCGCCTACTTGCCAGCCATCTTGACTAATAGCATAGACATCGTCCTGCAAGCTTTCACTCCAGTAGTCCATCAAGATTTGATAAATATCGTACTTATCGAGTAGGGGCGCATTGGTATAACGCTGTAGCAGGTCTTCACTGATTTTATGAATAAGGGATTTGGGTCTATCGCCTTTGGTTATTTCACTCAGCTGTATGGCTTGCCACCAGTCATTGAACGGCGTTAGGCTTTGCTCAGCAAAGGCAATAAACTCAGGATGAGCCAATACTGCCGCTTTGACTTCGGTCGATGCCACGAGACACTCGCGGTAACCCTCTCTACTGTGCGTCATTTCAGAGAATAGCGTCTTGCGTAAGTTAGGTAATACCTGCCAATAAGACTCTAGAGAGTCGATATCTGCGACAGGAATACCGCCTTTTAAGTGCGCTGTCAGATCATGTTGGTCTTCATCAATACTGGCATCGATATAGCGCGGAATGTTTAAGTTATAGTCGTTATCAATGATTTCATCGAGTTGTATCATTCGGCTATAACCATCTAGAGTAGCTTGAGAGTTAAAGACATCGACGATTTTGTGAATATCTTGGCTACGTAAGCGGTTTTTATTACCGTCTTTCATGTAGCCGCGACTGGCATCTATCATAAATAGACCCGCAGTACCTTTGGCTCGGCTCTGTGCGGTGTTTTTATCTATCACGATGACACAAGCAGGGATACCTGTACCGTAGAATAGGTTGGCTGGCAAGCCGATGATACCTTTGATATAGCCCTGCTTGATTAGGTTTTGGCGGATATGCGCTTCGGCATTCCCTCGGAACAGCACGCCATGTGGCAGAATCACTGCACCCACGCCGGTGCTTTTTAAGCTTTTGATAATGTGCAGGAGGAAAGCGTAATCACCGTTCTTCTCAGGCGGAATACCCCAAGTAAAACGATCAAACTCATCCGACTCTGGGTTTAAGCCACTGGTCCAGTTTTTATTACTAAAGGGCGGGTTTGCCACGATAAAATCAAAGGTCTTGAGCTGGCTGCCTTCTGCAAAGTGCGGAGAGGATAGGGTATTGCCTTTGTAGATATCTGCACCCGTTGCCCCATGCAAAATCATATTCATCTTTGCCAATGCGGTAGTCGCAAAGTCCATCTCTTGACCGTAGATAGTCAAGCCACGTGGCGCTTCATCACTGACCTTTAATAGCAGAGAACCTGAACCACACGCCGGGTCATAGACCGTTGCGTCTTGTGGTGTATCATCATCTACCCCAATAATCTTGGCTAAGATACGTGACACTTCCGATGGCGTATAAAACTGACCCTTAGATTTACCAGATTCTGTAGCGAAATGACGCATTAGAAATTCGTAAGCATCGCCTAGTAAGTCATCACCATCAGCACGGTTGCCTGATAGATCCAATCCCTCAAAGATACCAATTAGCTTCGATAAACGGTCGATATGTTCTTTGCCTTTACCCAGCTTTTCTTCATCGTTAAAGTCCGCAACGTCAATGACACCGCGTAAACCATTGGCTTCAGCTAGCTTCGCGATAATTTTATCGACCTTTTCACCGATTTCTTTATCACCCTTTAGTGCGACCATATCCTCGAAGCTACCACCTTCTGGTACTACGATATCGCCAAAAGCATCGTCTTTATATTTATCAGACACATACTTCATAAATAGCATGGTCAATACGTAGTCTTTGTATTGACTCGCATCCATACCACCACGTAACTCGTTACAGCTCGCCCAAAGGGTAGAATAAATTTCGGTTTTTTTAAGTGCCATAGTTATAAGTCTTATGATTAGAAGAGATTTTTTTAGTAAAAAAATTATCGAAGAATAGTATCACATTACCGCTCGTTTACTTACCGTATAGGTTGACTTAAAGGATTAATGGTATCGACCTCAGTGTAGATATAGTACTGCTAAATGTGAAGGGAACCTGAAGAGAAATAAGTGCTATGTGTCATCTAGTGTCGCGAGTAGTTAACGGTAATTTGAACGATAGCTATTTTCCAATCAAAAATATAAATGCACTTAGCTATTAATTCTCGATATTTTCTAATCATCTATTGTTAATAACTTCCCAACCATTTGTTTGTCAGCTTCAGTCTTATTAAAGTTTATGAACAATAATTGATTTATGTTACTATTCTCTCTTTTAAGTTACAGCTTGTAATTAAGGGTATGTAATGCCGTCAGACATATTTCTTGACTTACCTGTGTCCCATTAATTTAAGCTGACATTAATTTAATAGTATTTAGGATTGATAAGTTAAATAACAAAGCTTTCAATCTTTTATTTGATGGGATAGGTGATATTGATGGATTGGTTAAAAGTAGCGCAGTTTTCGCAAGGCTATTATGTTTTTCCTGCAATAATTTTCATCTTTATTGCTTATATCGGTTTGCGGTTTTTCTTAAATTATTTAAGTCCCGCTAAGGAACTAAACCATAAAATATCACAACTAGCTGATGAATTAGACAAGCTTAATGACAACGCTAATCTTGATAAAGACTCATTAGACGTAAAGTTTGAAGGCAACCCTTCTTTGAAGCAAGCTTGGATAAGTTATAAAAAAACCTTTCATGATACTTATGAGACAGTGGATGGCGAAGCCAAAATAGCTTATTCACGGGCAACGGTACCAAGCGAGGTGTTTTTCACGGAATCCATTGTTGTCGATATACCGTTGAAGGTGGATTTTTATAAGCATCTACCAGGCATTATTACTGGTGTCGGTATTATCGTGACATTTCTTGGTTTGCTAATTGGACTGTTAGCGTTCGACCCTGCTGGCAATCCTGACAAGGTTCAAGACAGTTTAGCGTTATTGTTAACAGGTGTCGCAGAAGCGTTTATGGCCTCTGGCTTAGCTATCGCAGCTGCTATGGTTATTACTTGGCGTGAAAAATCATGGCTTAGACAGTGCTACGCACAATTACAACGGTTGAATACAGCCATTGATAATGCCTTTACTGCGGATGAAAGTGGTGAGGAATATCTAGCCAAGCTACTGAAGTCATCCCAAGCCAATGAGGTCAATGCCAGACAGCTTAAAGACAGCTTGGTTAATGACTTAAAAGCCATGATGACTAACTTGGTTGAAGAAAATAAAAGAAATCAAGCTGCCTTTGCGACTCAGTTAACTGATTCTTATGCTCAAACAAGCCAGTCGATGGCAACCCAGATTGGCGATTCGATTAAGGACAGCCTTCAAGATCCTTTAGAGAAAATTGCGTCGAGCGTACAACAGGTGAGCGGCGACCAAGGCTCAGCTGTACAAGAACTTATGACTGATGTACTAGCTGCTTTCATGAGTAAGCTAGAAACGACGTTTGGTGGTCAAATGACAGGTATGAGCGAAATGATGACTCAATCTGTCACGGCTATGCGTGAGATGCAGTCAGGATTTTCTCAATTAATGACAGACATGCAAACCAACAGTGAGGTTTCGACCACAACGTTAGAGACTCAAATGGCAAAAATGATGGATGATATTCATCAAAAGCAGAATGAGATGTCTACCCAAATGACTGAAATGGTAGAAAATCTATCTGCAGGTTCGGCGAAGATTGGTGATCAAGGGCTGCATGCTGTTGAGCAGCTGAATAGTAAAGTGTCAGAAATGGTGTCGGGTTTAGGCACTTCAATGTCAGGCCTGCTATCAAATGTGGCAGAGCAACGTATCGATCAGGATCGCCAAATATTAGACAATCAGCAAAAATTGAATGAGCAGTCATCCGTATTGATTGATAACTTAGGCAGTGAAATTAAAGAGTTGATTGTTCATAGTCAAAATGCCGTTCAGAGTCATAAAGAAAACATCCAAAAACTCTCTCAAGTGACCACCGACAGTATTACTGGTATGAATACTGGCGCAGAAAAGATGCGCTTAGCCTCTGAGCAGTTTACGACGGCTGGTAGCTCACTAGTCACAGTGACTGGTAAAACCTCAGAACTTATTGCAGAGGTTAATACCACTTCAACCAATATGACCAGTGCTAGCAGCAACCTCATTGAGTTGATAAGAGATTATAAGAACTCTCAAAACAGCGTTAATATTGCCATTGGAACACTAGAGAGTCTTATTCAGCAGTCAAAATCTGAAGCTGGCATGAGTAGTAAAATGCTTAATGATATGCAGAATATGACCACAGCTTTAGACAAAGTGAAGATGGAAATGCAAGAGTATCTATCAGAGGTGAGTGATGTTTTGGTGAAGAGCTTTGATAGTTTTGGCACTTCCGTTGAAAGCAGTCTAAATCATTCGTTGGTGTCTTTTGATAATACACTTGACCAAGCTGTCAAACGTCTGGCAACTGGTGTTGAAGGTCTAGGTGATGTAGTAGAGAACCTTGAAGATCTTACGCAAAAAACCAGACGCTAATTCGGGAGTGTATCGCTAATGATTGGTAATAGGTACGCTAAGAAGCATCGTTCAAAAGATGAGGGTGAAAAACCTTTTTGGATTTCATTTGCTGATTTGATGACAGCGCTAATGACACTCTTTTTGGTAGTGATGGCAGTATCTTTAATGGTTGTCACTAAGAAAATTAACGAAGCCACGCAAGCTGAAAAAGAACGTAGTTCAGAGATCTTGGATATTTGTACGAGTATTAAAGACGACCCCACTTTAAAGAATCAGCTTATCACCGTAGACTGTAAAGAGAACCGTATTAACTTTGGTGAAG
>Ga0208014_1000415_pt1 | contig 18066 bp, 15 predicted proteins | sample 25_taG_FD_184099 | JGI IMG/M metagenome (GOLD analysis project Ga0208014, IMG submission 184099) | Marine viral communities from Cariaco Basin, Caribbean Sea - 25_WHOI_OMZ (SPAdes) (version 2) | ecosystem: Environmental > Aquatic > Marine > Oceanic | place: Caribbean Sea: Cariaco Basin...
AGGTATTATTTAATTTCTTTATGGCTGGAAATGTTGAAAATCATAGTTTAAAGCAAATTACTACCGAAAATGATATTGTTTTAAATAATAAATTAAATACAATTGTTGATAATTCAGATTATAGATTAGGAAGGAATAATATTGCTGATCATATAATGAAAGGTATAGATTATGCAATTTTATCTGAGAACTTATTAGAGGATGAGGATATACTTAATAAGTGCTATGTAAGTACCGATAGCCGAGTTAAATTCGATAGCACTCTCCAAATGCATTTAACCCAATATAAACCAAAATTAGTTCAACCAGCTAAAAAGATTAGAAGAAACCAGACAAAAGATGACATTGCTAAAAATTTAGACAAATCTATACCTGGTATCAATAACCCTGTAACTTTATTAATAGGGTCGGTTGGATCTGGGAAGTCAACATATCTAAAGCATTTTGAGCTAGTTAAAAGCAAAGGATTATTAGAAGAAAAAAACGCTCATTGGATTTATATTGATTTTGAAAAATTAGGCAAAGATGGTAATGCAAGAAATTTTATTTACAATGCATTGAATGAATATCTGTTAAAAGATAAGCCTAAAAACGAAACTACTTTTGAAGATACAATAAAACCTGCATACAAAGAAGAAATCAAATCTCTTGCAAAGGGTCCTTATGCTCTCTTAGCGAAGAATAAAGAAAAATTTGAAGAAAAAATTATAGAGTTAATTGATAAGGATTTTCGCGATGTTGAACCTTATGTCAATAAAGTTTTCAGGTACTTAGCATCTAAAAAACTATGTGTATTAGTAATTGACAATGTAGATTTGTACGAAGATGATGTGTTAGAGACTAAAGTATTTTCAGAATCTATATCAATTTCAAAATCTATTAAATGTAGTACGATTGTATCTCTTCGAGATACTACATTTATCAAACATCGAAACAACTCAATTTTCAATGCTTACGAACTCAAAAAGTTCTGGGTCAATCCACCTTCATTCAAAGAAGTATTATCTAAACGATTAAATTACGCAAAATTTTTACTAAAAGGCGAATCTGCGGAAATAGAACTTAATAATAATATTAAATTGTCCGTTGATGATTTAAGCGTTTTTTTCTCAATTGTACAAAAAAGTGTACTGAATGAATATAATGGAAAACTTATTGAATATTTAAGTGATAGAAATCCTAGAAAAGGAATACACCTAATTCAAAACTTCTTAACATCTGGTCATATTCAGGCTGATAAGGCTATAAGAAACTATATTGAAGGTGATGCTAACTTTGTTTTTCCCTTTCATGAAGTTTTCAAAGGGAGTATTTTAGGTCAATGGAAATATTATAAAGAAAATCGTGCCGAAGCTATTAACATTTTTGATGCCAATTTAGGAGCTCAGAGTTTACAACTCACAAGATTGTATATTCTCAGACTTCTGCAAGCAAGATCTAAGATGGGTATTTCAGATGTGTTGACTTCCGACATATATAAAACTATAAGTAAGATTGGAGTTACTCATGAGAGTATCGATAAAGTACTTCTAATTTTGAAAAATAATTCTTTGATTCATACTAATGATGAAAAAGCTAATGATCCATCATATAATATAACATTATGCGGTGGTTATTATATAGGTTCATTATCTCACCTAATGATTTATATAGAATCAATTTTAATGGATTCCAATATTTATGAAGAAGAGGTTTTCGATAATTTGGCGGATATCACTCAAGAGATAGAATATGAACGAGACCTTTTGATACGAATGCGTAAAAGAAAGGATAGAGCAATAAAGTTTCTTGATTACCTAAAAAGTACGGAAGATAAAGTATTACATATTGCAGAATTAAAAGATCTTAAAATTCTAGATTCAATAATTAATGATATTAATAATGAATTTGATAAAGCAATTTCAAAAATCTCTTATAGGCAATCTCTTACATCCTAATTTATATGGCAATTAATTAAATATTCTTTAAAAGAAAATTTCGCCAAAATATACTTTAGAATTTACTCACATAATCTTCTTCATATCATCACTAAGTTTTTGATCCAATACTCTAGAATAGATTTGAGTCGTAGAAAGCTTGGTATGTCCCAGAAGTTTAGATACTGTTTCAATAGGAATCCCTTTGGATAAGGTAACGGTCGTGGCAAAAGTATGACGAGCGACATGAAAGGTAAGCTTCTTGGATATTTTAGCTAGCTTTGCTAAATCTTTTAAATACTGGTTGGTTTTCTGATTGGAATATACCGGTAGTAACAAACCACTTATACCAGCTTCCTTTTCATACTTTTTCAGAATAGCTTTTACTTTTGGAAGCATAGGCACTTTAAAGAGCTTACCTGTTTTTTCCCTTTCCTTTACAATCCATTTGTTGCCGTCAATTCCTGTAACAATATGTTTTGCTTCTAATGACTTTGCATCACCATAGGATAAGCCGGAATAGCAGGAAAACAAGAAAACATCTCTAGTTCTGGATAAGGTTATTCTTTCAAGGTTTAAATTTTCTAAAATATCAATTTCATTCTGTAATAAATAGTCACGTTCCTTTTTCTTATAATGCAAGGAGTATTTGCTAAATAGGTCTTTATCGATCCATTCCATTTTTAACGCAAGATTGGTAAGCTTTTTTAAACGCTCCAAATGCTTCATGACCCCGTTATTTGTTGGCTTGGCTCGATGTGTCTTTGGTTTATAGTTACGAAGGAAATGTTCAAAATCAGTAATAAAGCGATAATTAATTTGCTTTAAATAGATATCATTGGTATTCATCTTTTTCTCTAGAAACTCCAAAACATACTTTTCAGTAGTATAGTAGTTTTTCATTGTTCCGGGCTTCAAAACAGAAGTCATCTTCGTGTTATGATAGGTCAGGAGTTCAGCTAAAGTTTTATAGGAATCATCTAAGCCCAAATAACGGGCTTTTATGTTTTTGGCAGTTAAGAGCTTGTTTTCTTCTTGAAGTTGCCTAAAAGCCTCGTAAATTTTATTGTAGATACGATCTAAGGACTTGTTGACTTGCAGGCTTTCTTCACTATAGCCTTTTAATCGGCTACGTTTCTCATTCCAGAGACTTAACGTAATTCTGCGTTTAAGACTGATTTCAATACGTTCTCCGTTTACAGTAATTCTTGCATAAAGGGGAGCAGTACCATTTTTGGTTTTGGATGATTTTGGAATAAAAAGAATTCCAAAGCTTACAGCATTTTTCATAATGTTTCGTTTTCAAATTAGACAAAAGGCGTGAAAACGAAAGTCAAATCAATATGAACAACAAGATAACCAAAAAAAAGGTCACCGAATAGGTCACCGAATCGGGCTCATTTTTAATGATTGCAAATGATATGAAAAACCGTCTTAAAACAAAAAAAACCTTGAAAATCAATAGATTAACAAGGTTTTTTATGCCATTTTAATATGGTCTTGGTCGGGGTGGCAGGATTCGAACCTGCGACCTCCTGCTCCCAAAGCAGGCGCGATGACCGGGCTACGCTACACCCCGAGTTATTTATGAATCGCGACTTGGACGCGATGAAGCGGAGAGACTGGGATTCGAACCCAGGCATCCAAAAAGGATGACAGCTTAGCAGGCTGCTGCATTACCACTCTGCCACCTCTCCGTTTAGTCTTAAAAAGAACGTTTCGCAAGCATTTTTGCGGTTGCAAATGTATATCAAACTTACGAAGCCTGCAAACCTTTTGTCGCTTTTTTCTCTTTATTTTTCGGTACTTCCGTTCATTTTGGCCTTAAGATTCTTTTTATCAGTAAGTTAAAATTCAATAAAAATTTATCAATTTTCCAGTTGTATAAATTTTGCCACCGCACCGATAATGCGCTCGTGTTTTTTGACAAATGGATTGTCCGTATTCCAAACATAACCCGCTAAAACCGCACAAATTTGTCGCTTAAACTCGGGATTAGGAGACTTATGAAAGAAAATATCCTGTAAATCACCATTATACCAGTCTCTTACATAACTGGAAAAAACGGCAATACCTTGCTTCATATACTCGGCATAATCAGCTTGCCAGTCTGGTTGCTCGCCATTTAGCTCTTTTAAGGCAAGTTTAGCGGCTCTAAGCCCGGATTCGGTCGCAAAACTAACGCCAGAGGAAAATACAGGATCTAAAAATTCGGCACTATTACCCGTCAAAGCAAATTTATCTCCGTAAAGACATTTAACGCTTTTAGCGATGTGTTTGATGTTCTTCGGAATAAACTCCAATGGATAATTATCAAATCTGCCTTTATAATAGTTTAATTTTGAGATCATTTGTGTAAGGCTAACTTCGGGATCTTTATCAAATTGATCAAACCATTCAGTTGGCGCCACAAAACCTAAACTTGTTTTTCCGTTAGAGAAGGGGATATACCAAAACCAAACTTGGGTCTCTAAAACCTCAAAAGTGATCAATTCACCTTCTTTCCCTTGGGGCCGATTCGTTTCTTGGATATGAGTGAACACAGACGAGTGAGATTCTAGCGTAGAAGCCTGTTCTAAATCCAATAACTTTGGCAATACGCGGCCAAAACCACTACTATCGATCACAAATTTTGCTTCGATTTCAGATTGTTTTCCGTCTTTATGCTGGATCGTGATTACGGGATTTTCGTTACTAAAATCTGCGGCAGTAACTTCGGTTTCAAAAGCTATATCCACGCCACGAAACTGTATTTCTTTTGCTAAGACATGATCAAAATCGGCTCTGGGCACCTGCCAGGTCCAATCCCAACCTTCACCGAATTTCTGACTAAAATCAAATTCTCCCACTTTATCATCTTTGATAAAACGAGCCCCAAATTTTTTCTGAAATCCATGTTTTTCGATGATTTCCAGTAAGCCAGCTTCAGCAAAATTATCCATACAACGCGGAATCAAACTTTCGCCAATGCTAAACCTTGGGAATTGTTGTTTTTCGACCACTTTGAGTTGAACATTATGTTGCTGAAGATAACCGGCAGAAACCATTCCCGATGGCCCGGCACCAATGATTAGGATATCAGTAAATTCTCTTTTCATCATTTTCGAAATAGACGGAATTTATTAGCGTTCGTAATAAACTGCTCAGCATAAACTCATGAAGCATTTATTATAAGATTGTTTTTAATTCGAGGCAAGCCGCAGCGCATTTCATCTCGATTATCGAGTAAATATAGTACATTTGCGGATTAACCAATACGGTGACATCTATTCTAAATACTATGCTTAGCATCAAAGCTCCATTAAAATTAGTTGATTTTCAAAAGGTTTTGTTTGAAAACCAAAAACTTGAAATTTCGAACGAAATTCGGCAAAAAGCGGAAAATTCATTTCATTTTCTTCAGGAATTCGCGAAAGATAAAGTGATTTACGGAGTAAATACCGGTTTTGGCCCGATGGCACAGTATCGAATAAAAGACGAAGATCGCCTGCAATTACAGTATAATTTAATTAGAAGTCATGCTTCAGGGACTGGAAAACCTCTAGCCCCATTATATGTTAAAGCCTCGATGCTGGCGCGTTTACACACACTTTCACTAGGATATTCAGGGGTTCATACCTCGGTTTTAGAAACCATGCAGCAGCTTATCAATCATGATATTACCCCACTTATATTCGAACATGGTGGAGTAGGGGCTTCGGGAGATTTAGTGCAACTGGCACACCTGGCCCTGGTACTTATCGGTGAAGGCGAGGTTTTTTATAAAGGTGAGCGAAAATCAACAATATCGGTATTTGAAAAGTTACATATTAAACCTATCCAAATTAAATTACGTGAAGGTCTGGCCTTGATCAACGGCACTTCTGTAATGACGGGGATTGGAATTGTAAATATAATTCACGCCAGACGATTACTGGAATGGTCGGTTTGTTGTTCTTCAATGCTGAATGAATTAGTGGCGGCCTATTCAGATCATTTTTCGGCAGAATTAAATGCTTCGAAAGTACATGAAAGTCAGCATGCCATTGCTGAAATGATGCGGAAGCACCTAAAGGATAGTAAACGCATTAAAAATCGACAGGATCATCTCTATCGAGATTCGTCGAATACGGAAGCTATTTTTTCAGAGAAAGTTCAGGAATATTATAGTTTACGTTGTATCCCACAGATCCTGGGACCGGTTTTAAACACGATTAATTCGGCAGAAAAGATTTTGATGGACGAAGTAAATTCAGCTAACGATAACCCCATTGTTTCCGTAGAAAAGCAAATGGTCTATCACGGCGGAAATTTTCACGGCGATTTTATCTCGCTGGAAATGGATAAATTAAAACTGGTCATTACACGATTATCGATGTTGGCCGAGCGGCAGTTAAATTACCTGCTAAATAGCAAACTCAACGAAATATTCCCGCCATTTGTGAATTTGGGTACCTTGGGACTTAATTTTGGTCTGCAAGGCGCACAATTTACCGCAGTCTCCACCACAGCAGAAAATCAAACGCTTTCTAATAGCATGTATGTGCATAGCATCCCGAATAATAATGACAATCAGGATATCGTAAGTATGGGCACCAATGCTGCAACAATGACTAAAACGGTGATCGATAATGCTTATCAGGTACTGGCGATAGAAATGATGGCGATTATACAGGGTATAAAATATATTGATGATTTAGAGGGCTTTAGTGAACGATCGAAGGCTGTTTTTAAGCAATTTCAGGATAAAATAGCTTTGGAAAAACAACATGATTTTCCGTTATATGCAACGATAAAGGATGTTACCAAGTCTTTAAAAGAAAACGACGTTTATAAATGAAATACGCTTTAGTTACAGGAGGTTCCCGCGGCATAGGAAAAGCAATCGCCATAAAGCTGGCGCAGGATTTAGGCTATCATATTTTACTGAATTATCATTCCAATACCCAGGCGGCTAAAGTTACCGCTAAAAGTATTGAAGAAAACCATGTAAAATGCGAACTTTTAGCTTTTGATGTTGCGGATGCCAAAGCGACTAAAAATGTCCTTGGAAACTGGCAAAAATCGAATCCTGAAGCAGTCGTTGAAGTTATTGTAAATAATGCCGGAATCACTAAAGACGGACTGTTTATGTGGATGGGAGAAGACGATTGGCATTCGGTGATCAACACCTCTTTAAACGGATTTTACAATGTTACCCAGCAGTTTGTAAAAAGTATGCTGCAAAAACGATACGGCAGGATTATCAATATCGTGTCTTTATCGGGAGTAAAGGGAAATCCGGGACAGGTAAACTATTCGGCAGCAAAAGGCGCGATAATCTCTGCAACAAAAGCTTTAGCGCAGGAAATCGGCAAACGTAAAGTTACGGTAAATGCCGTGGCACCGGGATTTATAACTTCAGATATGACGGCCGATTTCGATGAAAAAGAATTAAAGAAAATGATTCCGTTACAACGTTTTGGAGACGCTGAAGAAGTTGCGGAGCTGGTAAGTTTTCTGGCCTCAAAAAAAGCCTCGTATATTACGGGCGAAGTCATTAATATCAACGGTGGATTATATTCATAACCCATGGCAGGTTGGAGTGGAAAATCACGCGGAACGCTTTTAAGCATTCGAATATATGTATTTATTATTCGGACGTTTGGGGTATATCCGGCCTATTTTTTATTGATTTTTATCACGTTGTATTTCTTCATCTTTGCACCAAGCTCTACCCGAAGCATCTATTACTATTTCCGCAGAAGATTAGGATTTGCCGGGTTCAGTGCTTTTATAAATGTATACAAAAGTTATTTCAAATACGGGAAAGTTCAATTAGATCGGGTATTGATCACAGCCGGAATGAAAGAACGCTATAGCTTCGATTTTGATGGGATAGAACATATTGAAAATCTTCGAAAATTAAATAGCGGTGGTATCCTGCTTACCGCACATATCGGTAATTTTAATTTGGCAAAGCATTTTTTTGACGAGCAGCATACCAGCGCTGTGATCAATCTGGTGATTAGCGATTTTGAACACGAAAACATCAAAAATTATATGGAGTCGGTTACCGGCAAATCGGCGGTGAAAATTATCGTGCTTCAAAAAGATTTATCCCATATTTTTAAAATGAACCAGGCGCTAAAAAATAATGAGCTTTTGGTATTTGCGGCAGATCGATATATGGAAGAAGCCAAAACCTGGGAAGCTGATTTTCTGGGTGCTAAAGCTAAATTTCCACAAGGCCCCTTTAAATTAGCTGTAAGAAATGATATTCCGGTATTGTTTGTACATATCATGCGCGAACGCAATTTTCATTATCATTTTTATGCCAGGCCTTATATTCCCGAAAAAAATACCTCAAAAGAAGTTTTAAAAGCGTATCTTGAAAATCTTGAAAAAATGGTCAAAACCTATCCACATCAGTGGTATAATTTTTACGACTATTGGAACGATTTTAGCTAATCAATTTTTATGGCAGAAAAATTACTTCAGGCTCCTATTTTAGATCCACAGGAGATTATAAAATTAATTCCGCAGAAACCACCATTTGTTATGGTGGATAAGTTGCATGATTATACAAAACTTACCGGAATCACGGGCTTCCTCGTGCCGGCCGATAATATCCTGGTGGATAACGGTATTTTTTCTGAACCAGGTCTTATAGAGCACATGGCACAAAGTATGTCGCTGCACCGCGGCTATCAGGGCTATATCAGCGGACTGGAAAAACCCCAAACCGGGTTTATAGGTGCGATCAAATCGGTTGAAATCTTTAGATTACCAAAAGCTGGGGAAGAACTGACCACACATGTCGAAATTTTGCATGAAGTAATGAAGGTGACCCTGGTAACGGCAAAAACCTTAGATAAAAACGAGCAGGTGATCGCTACTTCAGAAATGAAAACCGTAACGGTAGATTAAAGCTTAGGGGGTTAATCAGATGATCCCGTTGTTATCATTACATTACCCGTTGCTTTCATTACCGCGAGGTTTCGAAGCTATAAAATTCTTTTCAGAATCCTCCTTTTTAGGCTTGCCCGGAAGTTTATGATCAATGTTACTTAAATGAATAAAGAATTAAACATACAAACTCAATTAAAGGTGCGTTTTAGCGAGTGTGATTCTTTACAAATTGTCTGGCATGGCAACTATCTGAAATATTTTGAAGAAGGTCGCGAAGATTTTGCCCGCAGACACCATATTTCGTATTTAGACGCGAAAGCCAATGGCTTTGCAACGCCTATCGTAAAATCTTCCTGTGAGCATAAGCTACCTTTAAAATACGGTGACGAATTTATGGTCGAAACGACATTTGTTCCTACTGCATCAGCTAAAATCATTTATCAATATCGGATCTTTAAAGACAGTCAATTGATCTGTACCGGGGAAACGGTTCAGGTTTTTGTAGATGAAAATGGAGCGTTAGTATGGAATAATCCTTCATTTTTTCTAGATTGGAAAAAGAAAATGGGGCTGATTTGATGAAGAACCTTTACTTACATGAAGATTGCATAATTTCGCCGCTTGGTTGTACCACTTCAGAAAATCTGGAACATCTAAGAAGCGGCACTACCGGTTTACAGAAATTTAATAAAAGTGAGTTTCTGGATACTCCAATTTGTGCCGGAGTGGTAAATTCAGAAGTATTGGCGGAAGCTTTTTCTGCCATTGGTGATCCCAAAGCTTTTACAAAACTGGAGCAAATGATGCTGTTGGCGGTTCACCAAATTCTGATTAAAAATCCGGATTTAAACCGGATGGAAACCGGACTTATCGTGTCAACCACCAAAGGGAATGTTCATCTTTTAGAAGACTTGTGTGTTTTTAAAAAAGAGCGCTTGTTATTATCCAATTTGGGCGAAATTATTAAAGACTTTTTTGGGTTTGGCCTAAAACCTATTGTGGTGTCTAATGCCTGTATTTCTGGAGGTTTGGCCCTTGCAGTTGCCAAGAAAATGATCAATGCCGGGAAATTTAATAAGGCTGTTGTGGTAGGGGGTGATATGCTATCAAAGTTTATCGTTACCGGTTTTAATTCTTTTCAGGCGCTTAGTGAAACCGCCTGTAAACCTTTTTCCAAAGATCGAAACGGCATTAACCTTGGTGAAGCTGCCGCTGCCATGCTGGTGAGTGACACCCCAAAAAAAGATTCGGTTACTATCAGTTTAGCAGGTGATGCTTCGGCCAATGATGCCAATCATATCTCTGGCCCGTCAAGAACCGGTGAAGGTTTGTTTAAAAGTATTCAGAATTCGCTTAAAGAAGCCGGGATTTCTTCTGAAGCAATTAAAGCGGTCGCTACGCATGGTACCGCAACGCTATATAATGATGAGATGGAAGCGATTGCCATTACTCGAAGCGATTTGGGAGCCACTCCGCTACATAGCGTAAAAGCTTATTATGGACATACCTTAGGAGCATCGGCTTTAATCGAATCTATTTTATGTAAACACATGATGCTGAATAACGAAATTTATCCTAGTCTTCATTTTAATAAACTAGGTGTTTCAAAAGAAATAAATGTGGTTACCGCTTATCAAAATTCGATAAACCTGGATTATGTTTTAAAAACAGCCTCAGGGTTTGGTGGCTGTAATTTGGCGATGGTTTTTAAAAAAGAAGGACAAAATGGCTAATCTAAGTATAGATCATTGGGTACGAATTAAAGATGGAAAAATCATTGCTGATGGTGAAGTGATATTTGCTTCGGAAGCAGATATTGCGAGCTTTTTAAAAGCTGCTTTTAAGTTTTTAAATATAAAATATCCCAAATTCCATAAAATGGACCGACTTTCGAAGTTGGGGTTTATCGCTTCAGAAACCGTAATGAAAGAAGAGGCTGAAATTTCAGAAGATACCGCTCTTGTTTTTAGTAATAACAGCTCTAGTTTAGCCAGTGACCAAAATTACCAGGAATCTATAAAAAATTTTCCTTCCCCTTCACTTTTTGTCTATACCCTGCCCAATATTGTTTTGGGAGAAATTAGTATTCGGTTTGGATTAAAAAGCGAAAATGTCTTTTTTATTGAAGATGAGTTTAATGCAAAATTATTGATCGATTATTCTGCGCAGTTAATCGAATCTGCCAAAGCAAATAAAGTGCTTTGTGCCTGGTTAAACTTGCACAATGTTGAATATGATGTATTTTTGTGGCTAAGTTCAGAATCTCACAAAAAAGAAATTACTGAAGAACAAATACGCAAAATATACGATGCCGATTATGACTGATTTGCATACCGAGTTAAAAGCCAGTATTATAGAACAGCTAAACCTGGAAGACATGGAGGTGAGCGATATAGAAAATGACGAACCGCTATTTGGTGACGGGCTTGGCTTAGATTCCATCGATGCTTTGGAACTTATCGTTTTACTGGAAAAAGATTACGGTATCAAACTTACCGATCCTAAAAAAGGCCGGGAAATTTTTGAAAGTATCAATAAAATGGCAGATTTTATTGAAGCGAACCGTACAAAGTAAAATATGAGTAGGAGCGTTGCCGTAACCGGAATGGGTATTTTTTCTGCTATAGGAAAAAATCTTGAGGAAAATCACCGCTCGCTAATTCATGGAAAACACGGACTTTCATATCCTGAAATCCTGGAAACAGTTCATCAAAATTTACCTATTGGGGAGATTAAATCTACTAATAGTGATCTTGCTGATGCATTGAATTTGGATAAAAATCATGCGTTTACCCGTGCGGCATTATTAGGAACTATAGCTTTAAAAGAAGCGCTTCAAAATGCTAAAATAGAAGATTTTATAAATATTGGATTTGTAAACGGAAACAGTGTTGGTGGTATGGATATGACCGAGCGGTTTTATCGGGAATATGAAAGCAATCCGGCTAATCGAAGGTTTATACAGGCACAGCATCCGGGATTTACCACTGAACAGATTGCCGGTTATTTTGGGATTGATAATTATGTTACCACGATTAGCACGGCATGCTCATCTGCTGCAAATGCCGTTATGTTGGGTGCCAGGCTTATACAATCTGGTCGCCTGGATCAGGTTATTGTGGGGGGAACCGATTGTCTTTCAAGATTTACACTAAATGGTTTTAATTCCTTAATGATTTATTCGGAAGATTTTCCGAAACCTTTTGATAGCGAACGAAAAGGACTAAACCTGGGAGAAGCCGCAGCATATCTGGTATTGGAATCGGCAGACTTTGCTAAGAATAAAGAAGTTTTAGGCTATGTTTCCGGTTACGGAAATGCCAATGATGCTTTTCATCAAACCGCCTCTTCAGAAAATGGGGAAGGTGCTTATCTTGCCATGCAAAAAGCCCTGGAAACAGCCAACTTAAACCCGCACCATATCGATTATATCAATGCACATGGTACGGCTACACAAAATAACGATCTCTCAGAAAGCCGGGCTTTAATCCGTATTTTTAAAGAAATGCCGGCTTTTAGCAGTACAAAATCTTTTACCGGCCATACGCTGGCAGCAGCCGGTGCGATCGAGGCTGTGTTTAGTTTGCTGGCGATAAAACATCAGCAAATTTATCCCAATCTTAATTTTAACTCGGCTATTAGTGATACCAGATTACGACCGGTCACCGAGTTAAAATCGACTAAAATTCAGCATGTGTTATCTAATTCTTTTGGTTTTGGCGGCAACTGTACCTCTTTAATATTCAGTAAAGATGAGTAGAAAAATGTACATTAACGGAATGGCTAGCATCGCTGCCCAAACGGAAGAGGATCTGTTTGCTGAAAACCTGCAATCGTTCAGCGAAAACATATTTCCGGCAACTTCAGTAAATTATAAAGAATATATTAAACCCATGATGCTTCGCCGAATGTCGAAGACCATAAAAATGGGGCTGGTAACCGCTAAGCGAGCTTTAAATGAAGCAGGAGTAGATGTTCCCGACAGCATTATTGTAGGAACCGGAGAAGGCTGCAAACAGGATACCGAAAAGTTTTTGGAGAATATCTTAGATGAAAATGAAAGTTTTTTAACGCCAACAGCTTTTATCCAGAGTACGCACAACACCGTGGGCGGGCAAATTGCACTCGATTTAAAATGTACCGGTTATAATATGACGTATACGCAGAATAGCGCATCTTTCGAATCGGCCTTAATCGACGCAAAACTTCAATTTACGGAAGAGATGGGTACACGTTGTGTTTTGGTAGGAGGTGTAGATGAAATTGCAAGAATAAGCACCCCTTTTTATAATTTAGACGGACAGTTAAAAGCTGGCGAAATAAATACAGCTAAAATTCTACAATCTTCGTCGGAAGGGACCATAACTTCTGAAGGCGCTGCATTCTTTTTACTTTCAGAAATAAGAACACAGGATTCTTTTGCTGAAATTTCTGATTGTATGATTTACAGAAATATTTCAGAAGAAAAGCTTCAGGAAGAAATTAGCTGGTTTTTAAAGAAAAATGATTTGAAAATCGATGAGCTTGATGTAGTGATTTTAGGCAATAATGGGGATACAAGGTACGATCATTATTATCAACAACTTCAGGAAGATCTATTTAAAAATACGCTTCAGTTAGGCTATAAAAATTGGGTAGGAGATTATAATACCGTTACCGCTTATGCCTGCTGGCTTGGTGCTGAAATCCTAAAAAGAAAAGAAATTCCGCAGCAATTAAAATTGAATAATCTACCCCTTAAACAACCAACCTCGATTTTAGTTTATAATCAGTATCTTGGGAAAAATCATAGTCTAACCTTGCTCCGAAGTCTTTGAAATTCTGTATTATAAATTTCTTTATCTGGATCTTATTGATCGCTGTGGCGATGTATACCGGTATTAACGGCTTGCCACTTTGGCCCATAGCGGTATTGGCAATCTTATATCCTGTGTTTTTAATCACTATTTCTACCAATATTCGATGGAATGTGTTTGTAAAAGGATATCATCATCAAAAAAAACATCCGAAAAAAGAAGTGTGCTTAACTTTTGATGATGGTCCAACCCAAGTTACTCCGCATATCCTGGAGCTATTGGATAAATATGATGCAAAAGCCTGCTTTTTTTGTATTGGTAAGCAAATGGAAAAGCATCCCGAAATTGTTCAGGAAATTATAAAAAGAGGGCATACCATAGGAAATCATACCTATTCACATACCCGAAAAATGGGGTTTCTTTCTTCCAAGAGTATAGCGAGAGAAATTGATGCCTGTAATATTGTGGCAAACGATATCACCGGTTTAAACCTTCATTTTTTCAGACCGCCTTTTGGGATCATCAATCCAAAAACCAAACGGGCTATACAAAAAACAGGGCACCGTGTAATTGGTTGGAACCTTCGTACTTATGATGCGATTTTAAATAATGAAACCAAAATTGTAGATCGCGTAAAGCGTAAACTACAACCGGGAGATGTAATTTTATTGCATGATAATAAGGAACAAACCGTAACTATCTTGGAACAATTGTTGATACACTTTGAATCAAATGAATATCAGGCAATACGGCCCGATCAATTATTTAAAATCCATGCGTATATTTAGCTTTATCCTGTTTTTCTGGAGTTTTGGAGTTTTTGCTCAGCAGCAAAATTTTACCAGTGTGAACTTAAAATCATCGCCATCACAGCTTACTGAAAAAATGGAATCGGCCAAAAGCCTTTATGGAGAGTTTGAGCAGACCAAAGTGATGAAAATGATGGATGCAGAAGCCTCTTCTCATGGCAAAATCTATTATAAGTCGCCTGATATCATAAAATGGCAGTATACCAAACCTTTCCCATATTCTTTACTTTTTAAAAATGATTTTTTGTATATCGATGATGATGGTCAAAAAAGCAGACAGGATATGAGTGCCAACAAACTCTTTGCGAAACTTGGTGATCTTATCACGGGAAGCCTTAACGGAAAACTATTACAGGACGATGCCAATTTTGATGTGGAATATCGTAAAAAAAAGAACGTGGTTGAAGCTGTAATTACGCCTAAAAATAAAAGTATGGCTGATATGTTCGAGAAAGTGATTATGAGTTTTTCTGAAGATCAAATGCTGCAATCTGTAAAACTTCAGGAAGATACCGGAGATTATACCTTAATCACATTTAAGAACTGGCATATCAATAAACCTATAAAAGCCGCTGTTTTTAAGCCATAAGGTGTTGATGTGAGGTTTAGACCTTAGCATTCCTTTCAAATTACACTTTTTATACCGAATTTCTTAGCAAGGTTTTTTGGAATCATTTAAAATAAGCTTCGATTCTTCGTATATCAAGTAATTCCTGACACTTTATTAAAGTATTTCAGTATTTTAGTCGGCATTAAATTCCCTTTATGCTGCTTAAAGATTTTTATACAGTCTTAGAGTCTTCACAACAAGAAGATACATTTATTACTAAACTTTCCATTGAGAAAACACATCCCTTATACGCAGGACATTTTCCCGAACGGCCGGTTACTCCCGGTGTAATTTTAATGCAGCTTTTTAAGGAGGAAGCTGAACGGTGTACCGGTAAATCATTAGCATTACAACATGCGAATAATGTGAAATTTATGGCGGTGGTCGATCCCAATACCTGTGATCATTTGATATTGGAATCTCATATCACTGAGGAAGATGGAATCATAAAAGTACGCGGAATTGCACGGCAGAATGAAGCTTTAGCCTTAAAATTCAGCGCCGTTTATAAGACTGTTTAAGAGTTTATTGACCAGATAAGCAACCTAAGGATCAAGAAATAGTTGTTGGTTATAATTTTTTTAATTTCTAATACATTGATTTTGATCATTAGATGTTTAAGATCTTTGCGTAAATTTTTCAAGAAAATTTGTATCGAAATGCTACCAATATGAAATTTAGGTATAAAGTCTTTACAAAGATTTTACCCAGCCTCTTTAGTTTATGAAAGGAAACTAAGCTATAGAAGTACCGGAGCCTGTAATCTCGATTATTAATAAAACTCTTATGTTTAGGTAGTTTAAATTAATACTTTTGCAGCAAGCAAAAAAATGAATTTGAATACTTCCGGCGTCTATCAAAACCGATTTAAGGCTTTAAATTGCTGTGTTTTAGTTCCTACTTACAATAATGAACGCACCTTGGCTTCAGTAGTAGAGGGATTGATGGTTTATACCAACCAGATTATTGTTTTAAACGACGGAAGTACTGATAACACCAGAGAAATATTACAGCATTTTACCCAAATCGAAGTACGTAATTTTCAAAAGAACAGGGGTAAAGGTAAGGTGCTTAAAAAAGGATTTAAGATTGCCGAAGAGCTAGGTTACGACTATGCAATTACTATAGATTCTGACGGGCAGCATTACCCGGACGATCTTGATGTGTTTTTATCGGAATTAGAAAAAAGAAATCCTGGAGACAAAGAAATTCTTCTAATTGGAGATCGTAACATGGGAAGCGATGGGGTGCCCGGGGTAAGTGCTACCGGAAATGATTTCTCCAGTTACTGGTACCTGGTGGTTACCGGTTTTCAGCTTCACGATACCCAAAGTGGGTACCGCCTATATCCTGTAAAGGTGATGAATTCCATTACTTTTTATACCTGGAAATTTGAGTTTGAAATCGAAACTATCGTAAAAGCCACCTGGCGAAAAATCGATGTGAAAAATGTACCGATAAAAGTACTTTACGATCAGAAAAACCGTGTAAGTCATTTCCGGCCTTTCTGGGATATCGTAAGGATCGTTTTGCTCTATATGTGGTTTGTGCTGGTGAGTTTTTTCTGGATCCATCCCCGAAATAAATACCGTGATTTTAAACAAAAAGGCTTTAAAAAATTCTGGAAAGAAGATATTGTAAAAAGTAATGAAAGTTCGGCAAAAAAAGCAACGGCCATAGCTTTGGGTATTTTTGTGGGCTTATCACCATTTTGGGGCGTACATACTTTCTTGGTTTTTGTATTAGCCGCATTTTTAAAAGTAAATAAGGTTACCGCCTTCTTATTCTCCAATATAAGTATACCGCCTTTTATTCCGATTATTGTTTATTTAAGTTTTCAAACAGGCTCATTGGTTATGGGAAAAGGTTGGGACTGGAGCTTAAAACTGCAGCATATTAGCTCTACCACCGATGTTTTTCTAGGCCTTGGGCAATATGTTTTAGGAAGTTTAGTATTGGCAATTACTGCTTCAATACTGGTTTGGATTGTGTTTTATTTGTTATTTTCGGTTTTAAATCAAAAGCAGATCATAAAATCTTAAATGCATCAGTTTTTTCTAAAATCCTATCGTTTTTTTCAGCAAAATAAATTGCCGGGAATTTTACTACTACTGGCTTTTGTGGCGGGAGTGGGATTTCTGGCTTCAAAAGTAGCATTAGAAGAAGATGTGACCGGTTTGATTCCAGCAGGGAAAGACCAGGATGTTTTAAAACGCATATTAAACGAAACCGAATTTTCGGATAAAATAATCATTACCATATCTTCAGAAGAAGAACAACCACAGGATTTAACAGCCTATGCGGAAAGATTTATAGATTCGGTACATACCAAATTACCCGGTTTTATTGAAAATATACAGGGAAAAGTTCCTGATGAAGGCGTTCGTGAAATTTATAATTTTGTCTATCAGAATTTACCTTTCTTTCTAAATGAAAAGGATTATAGGGAGATTGAAGAAAAGCTATCAGATACTGCAATTGCCAAGCAGATAAAAGAAGATTATCGCAGCATTATTTCCCCAACCGGGATTGTTACCAAAAATTTTATATTTCAGGATCCTTTGAGCTTAGGACCTATTGGCCTGGAAAAATTACGTGAGCTTCAAATAGGAGATAATTATCTGTTGTATAATAATTACTTACTTACAAAGGATAAAAAGCACCTTTTATTGTTTATAACGCCAACCTTACCGGCTTCAGAAACCAATAAGAACAATGAATTTATATCCGAATTAAAAGAAATTCAGCAGCAGTTAAATTTAGAATTCAAGAATGTAAAAGGTGATTTTTTTGGTGGGGTGTTGTATTCCCTTGCTAATGCTAATCAGATTAAAAAAGACGTACAAATCACCATAAGTATCGCTATCTCGATATTGTTGATTTTACTCATCTTTTTTTACCGTAAAATTTATGTGCCATTAATTCTTTTTATTCCAGGTATTATCGCTGCGCTCACCGCAATAGCGATTTTATATATTTTTAAAGGCAGTATCTCGGCGATTTCCATAGGGATTGGTTCGATCTTACTGGGAATAACACTGGATTACGGACTTCATATTTTAACA
>Ga0208014_1000416_pt1 | contig 18035 bp, 16 predicted proteins | sample 25_taG_FD_184099 | JGI IMG/M metagenome (GOLD analysis project Ga0208014, IMG submission 184099) | Marine viral communities from Cariaco Basin, Caribbean Sea - 25_WHOI_OMZ (SPAdes) (version 2) | ecosystem: Environmental > Aquatic > Marine > Oceanic | place: Caribbean Sea: Cariaco Basin...
GAGGGCTACGAGATTATCGTCAATGACAATATCCTACCTATTCTAGCGCCTAAACTAGAAGAGCTAAGAACAGCTGATGCAGACAATACAACTGAAAATGCTCAAGATGAAACGACAAAAAATACGACAAATGAGACTACTTAACGAGACACTGTAATGACATCATCACCTTCGATTGCCGCGTCAACGCCACAAGCAAACTTTAAAACAGAACCCCTACTGACCGCCTCACAATTAAACAAAACCGTGCAAGTCGGCGAGCAAACCCTATCAATCATTAAAGACGTAGATATCTATGTCAATGCTGGTGAGTTTGTGGTCATCATGGGCAAATCAGGCTCAGGTAAATCCACCTTGTTAGGTTTACTCGCGGCGCTAGATTACCCAGACAGCGGTACGGTGTCGCTAGCAGGTCAAATGCTCAGTAGTCTTGACGAAGATGCGCTAGCGGTCATTCGTCAGCATGATATGGGTTTTGTCTTTCAGTCGTTTCACCTACTGCCTACATTGACTGTCGCCGAGAACATCGCCTTTCCACTTGATATTGCCAGACGACCAAACCCAGCACGAGTAGACGAGCTGATAGATGCCGTTGATTTGGGTCATCGCCGTCATAGCTTACCCAATCAATTATCAGGTGGTGAGCAGCAACGTACAGCGGTGGCACGAGCGCTAGTATCGCATCCAAAGATTGTGTTTGCGGATGAGCCTACAGGCAACCTCGATGAGCAAAATGCCGATCAAGTCATGCAGCTGCTATTGGACTTACGCCAACAGGTTGGCTCGGCGCTGGTGGTGGTGACTCATGACCCTGCACTTGCCGAAATGGCAGATCGTGTCATCACCATGCATGATGGTCGAATTGTACCTACATGAATAACTGGATTGTATCTTAATGAATCGTAAGCCCACAGACAATAAACCACCAGCTGATACAAAAAAGACTGATACCAGTATGCGTCAAGAGTCCAGTTATCCTAGCGGTATCCTCAATCAATTATTTACCCGTACCCTAGGTTTTCAAACACTGGGCGCGCAAGCACTCAGTCGTAGCTGGTGGCAACGCTGGGTTTATCCGGTATTGTTTTTACTGACGTTGACCTTGTCACTTGCAACTTACCTGACCCTCGACTCTGTGCAGCAGTCTGTCGATCGCTATATCAATGACAATCAGCGCGCGCTCGTTGGTGGAGATCTAATTCTAAACAGTAAACAAGACTGGCCAAATGAAGTATTAACGCAGGTAGAAACCATCCCCGATACGCAGACGGTGTATGACTATCAGTTTAGCGCCATGCTGGTCAATGATGAGCAAACCTTGCTTGCCAGCATTAAAGCGGTCTCGCCGTCTTATCCCTTATACGGTACAGCGGAGCTTGCCTCAGGACAGCCGCTGTGGGAGCAGCTAACCTCTGACAGTGTCATCGTCGCGCCAGAAGTGCTCAGTAGTCTACAGGCCAATGTCGGTGACCGTATCACCATTGGCGATGCGCAGTTCACGATCAGTGATGTACTGACCAAAGAACCTGATCGTCCGCTGACCACCTTTGGGTTTGGTGGGCGTGTCTTAATGCATCAAGACTCACTCCCGTCAACCAACCTATTGGGTCAACGTAGCCGCATAAACTATCGTATTGAGATGGCAGGCGATCCTGAACTGATAACCACGCAACGTGATGCGCTCACAGAGATACTGACCACCTACCCTGATATCGAGCTCTCTGACGCAGAGTCCGCAGATACTTCGGTCTCGCGTATCTCTGACAATGTCCTGATGTTTTTAAAGCTACTGGTAATCGCAGTGTTGCTACTATCTGCGGTCGCCATGTATGGCGTCATTAGTGCGTTTGTCACCAAGCAGCAGTCGAACAATGCCATTCGTTTAGCGTTAGGCGAGCCGCTTGGCTCACTCAAGCGCAGTTACTATCAATTGCTTATCGTCACCACTGCCATTGCTTGTGTCGCCGCGATTATACTGAGTCTAGGTTTGCTTAAAATTGGTCAGCCGTATCTGGTGGCTATCTTGCCTGCCGATGTTGGTCTCGCCATCAATCCAATCAGTGCAATTAAGACTATTGTAATTGCTCTAATCCTGACGTTGCTGATTGCGCAGCGTGGTTTGAGCGCGCTTAACATGACCAAACCCGCTACCTTACTCAATCAAGGTGCGAGCACCCAAACACAAAATCTGCCGTGGTATCGACGCGTACCATTACTCTGGTATGGCTTGGTGCTGGCAGGGTTGTATGCCTTCTTTGCTTATGAAGTAGGTTCGCTGTCATTAGGGGCGCAGTTATTGGGCGGCTTGATTGGCTTTGTAGCGATATTTTGGCTACTGGCGCGTGGGTGGCTCTGGCTACTTGCCAAATTGGCGAGCAATACTAAGGTTAGCTGGATGCAGCGCATTGCTATTCATAACCTTGCGCGTAAAGGCAATCAGTCGGCGCTATTCTTTGTCACCTTATCGCTATCGGTCGCAGTGCTGACGCTCATCACCACACTCAATCACAGTATCAATGCGCAGTTTATCAATGCCTATCCTGAAGATGCGCCCAATCTGTTTTTGCTCGATGTGCAGAGCGATCAACATGACGATATTGATACGATCATTGAAGCACCTGTCACCTATTATCCGGTCATTCGTGCCCGTGTGGAGACGGCCAATGATGTACCGGCAAAAGATATCGAGCCTGCTGATGGGTTTGATGACCCTACGCGGGTGTTTAACTTAAGCTATGCAGATACGGTCATGGAGACCGAATACATCACTGAATCACTCACAGATGACGCGCTATACACCCCTATCGATGCGACAAATGAACAAATCAAACCCTTGTCTATCTTAGATACTGCCGCCAGTATGCTCAATGTCGGTATGGGCGATCAGGTTCGCTTTAACATTCAAGGGATCGAAATCGTCGGGCAAATCACCAGTATTCGCACGCGCTATGAGCGTGGCCCAAGCCCGTATTTCTATTTCTTATTTGAGCCGTCTGTACTGTCCGCTGCTCCGCAGATTCAGTTTGCCACTGCACACGTGTCAGAGAGTGCCATTCCAGAACTACAAGGCAAACTGGTACGCGAGTTCCCTGCTGTCACCACGATCGATGGCACTGCTATTGCGAAACAAATCCAAGAGTTGGTGGTACAAATGAGCCGCTTGGTCTATGTGTTCACCTTGCTTGCTCTGCTCACTGGGGTCATGGTGCTGATCAGCTCGCTACTGTCTACTTCGCAAGATCGTATGAAAGAGAGTGCCTCGTTTAGACTGCTCGGTATGCAAAAGCACGATCTGTATATGCTCAATATCTTAGAGCTGGGCGTGCTTGGTATTAGCGCGGCAACATTTGCCGTTGTCATCGCCAGTGTTGGCGCATGGGCGGCTATTACTCAATGGTTTAATCTACAGTTTAGTGTGCCGTGGACAAGCTTGACTATTGGCGGTGCGGCGTTAATTATCTTGCTGTTTGCGATTGCTATTATTTATGTGAAGCTGGTGATTGGACGCGGAATTATGGCGCGGGTACGTGCGATGGTTTAATGTGAAAAAACCTCTAATAAATTTCTATAGCCGTATAGACTAAACCACACTAGAATCTTTTTAATTAACAAGTGTTTTCTAATTCATTAATATAAATATTAATACGCCGCTCTCAACTTATTTTCATAAGTCACTGATTTTAAATATATTATAAATCAGTGACTTTCTTGAAACTAAATCTAGGCTAGTAAAATCAGGGCTTCGTTTAAGTTGAGAGTGGCGTATTAATGCTATTATCTATTTAGCTCTAAATAACGCAAACAATTTAACAAATTGTAAGCTTGTTATATATGAGCTTGTCACACCATATGACAGCTATATGACGTACCGTGTCAAACGTGCGCTATATTTAAGTGGCGACATTGTTCAACGCTTAAGAAAGCTTGCTCATAGATTGCGTGTAGCACTTTTGCCCTTGCTACCTTGCACTCAAAAGGATGAAACAATATCAAATGGTGATGACATGGTAAATATATCGAAAATAGCTTTCCTGTTAAATAAACTCATTGAGCCGCTATTGTGGCTCGAAAGAGCGGTACTGATAAACGGCGCACTATCGCCAACAGCATCATTTGCGACAAAGGCATACATATTTGTTGCAATATTGATAACAATCGCACACGCTTTTGTGTTAATATATAACAATGAAATAATCCGTAATAAAATCGCAAAACTGGTGGATACGGCTCTAAATGACGTTAACAATTTAACTGATTGTAAGGTTGTTGTAGATGAGCTTATCATTCCATATGACAGCTATATGACGTACCGTGTCAAACGTGCGCTATATTTAAGTGGCGACATTGTTCAACGCTTAAGAAAGCTTGCTCATAGATTGCGTGTAGCACTCCACCTTCGTCGTGACTATCTAGTGAATAGACCTTTTGCATAAATTCTTTATTTCGTTAGTAAAACTTGATATATGAATTTTTGCAAAAGGTTTGTTGAATAGAAGCAAGGGAGATAGTCATGACAGATAAGGTTAAATTCTCATCCTACATAAATAAGAATTTTAAATCCACTCTTAATCAACTCGCTAAAAACAAGTCGAAAGCCGACAACTCCTACCATACTGAATACATCACAGTTAATGACTATCTAAATAGCTTTAATGAACAAGCTTTAACTGATATTTGTAATAGAATATCAAAGCTTAAATATAACTGTGATCATTTAACCCCTATTATTCTGCCTAAAGCAAACTGTCTTAAACGCGATGTAATGACGTTAGACAATACTCGTCTGGTCTGTGTTCCCTCAGTACAAGATAGAATCCTTCAAAAGCTATTTATTAAATACTTAAAAGACCATTATGAAGCAATATACAAAGTATTTTGTAAGTATGATCATGCCTTGAATAAAGGTTATAACGACAAAGAAGTAGAATATATTGATGATAAAGGAACACCAAACAAGAAAACCATACATGGTATTCGCAAAGCTTTAGATGACGTTATAGAGTATCGGGGCAAGTATAAATACGTTATCAAAGCAGATATTGTCAAATTTTTTGACAATATAAATAGAGAAATTGCTGTAAAGAAATTTGAAAAAGAGTTTATTGGATTAAATGAAGATAAAGAGCTGATTGCTATTTTTAAAAGCTTCGTTTACTGCGATGCTGAGTTGGATTATGGCGATCCAAAGTACAAAAAACTGATAGAAGCATATCTAAAAGAACTTAAGGGTAAGGGCGTTCGCCAAGGTATGCCTATAGCATCATTATGCTCTTCAATGTATTTATACGAGTTTGACAATTTAATGATTAAGAACAGCATACCGTATATACGTTACGCAGATGACTTTCTAATCTTTAGCAACTCTTATGACAGAGCTAAAAAACTAAAAGATCACGTTCAAGAAAACCTTAAAAATATTGGTTTAGATATTGAAAAATCAGCTGGTGAACAAAAAACGAAAATATATGCCGATAAGCAAAATTTTTCCTATTTAGGTTTCGATATTATATATCTTACTAGTTCAAAATCTTATCAACGCATGATACCATCGGCAGTTTTTGAAAAGGCTCTTGCTAGAATTAATAGCTATACCTCAATGACAAAGGTCAAACGCGAGTATAAAAATTATATCTTACTCAGTGATCATATTAATTTTTTGATTTGTGGATATACAAATTTCTATAGTACTGATCTAGCTCTTAACGGTAAGAAATTCAAAAGAGACTTGATAACAGCATCTAAAGATGTCAGAAAAAAGCTGATTACCGATAATCTAAATATAGATTTTGAAGACATCGGCTCAGCAAATAAAAGAATGTTTTTCTTTGGTATCAAATAAATCTGACTTACTCATTGCAAATTCCACTTTTGCTTTTTAAATCATCGGTAGGGTTAGCTAACAAACCCTTCAGACAGAACGCCTTCTATTCAATTAGAAGGCGTTTTTTGCTTGGTTCAACGTATCAGCATACAAACCAATATCAGCCATGCTGTTTGCTTATTTATTGGGGGGATTACCTAGCCCTCATTTGCTATACTAGCCTAACTTTTATCAATCAAATCCCTTCTTACAACATCCTCCAAAACAGCATGGTAGTCTTATGAAATTCTCAAAGTTCGGTCAAAAATTTACCCAGCCCACTGGCATCTCACAATTGATGGACGATTTGGGCGATGCGCTAAAAAGCGATCAGCCAGTCAACATGCTGGGCGGTGGTAATCCTGCCAAAATTGATGCCGTCAATGAGCTATTTTTGGAGACGTATAAAGCGCTTGGTAATGACAATGATGCAGGTGAGGCCAATAGTAGCGCGATTATTAGCATGGCGAACTACTCTAATCCGCAAGGTGATTCGGCCTTTATCGATGCCTTGGTTGGCTTCTTTAACCGTCATTATGATTGGAATCTAACCTCAGAAAATATTGCCCTGACCAATGGCTCACAGAATGCATTTTTCTATCTGTTTAATTTATTTGGCGGCGCTTTCGCTGATGAAAAGAGTGGAGCTGTAGACAAATCCATTCTACTGCCATTGACCCCTGAGTATATCGGCTATAGCGACGTGCATGTCGAAGGTCAGCATTTCACTGCCGTATTGCCGCATATCGATGAAGTGACGCATGATGGCGAAGAAGGCTTCTTTAAATATCGTGTCGATTTTGACGCATTAGAAAACTTGTCAGCACTAAAGGAAGGCCGTATCGGCGCGATTTGCTGCTCACGCCCGACCAACCCGACGGGCAACGTACTGACTGATGAAGAAATGGCGCATTTGGCCGAGATTGCCAAACGTTATGACATCCCTCTTATCATCGATAATGCCTACGGTATGCCCTTCCCGAACATCATCTATTCAGATGCGAATTTGACGTGGGATAACAATACGATTCTGTGCTTTAGCCTGTCTAAAATTGGTCTGCCCGGTATGCGTACCGGTATTATCGTTGCCGATGCCAAAGTGATCGAAGCGGTCAGCGCGATGAATGCGGTGGTGAATCTAGCACCGACACGCTTTGGTGCAGCGATTGCCACGCCGTTGGTAGAGAATGACCGTATCAAGCAGTTAGCCGATAATGAGATTAAGCCGTTTTATCAAAAGCAGGCGAAACTCGCTGTTAAGCTATTAAAAGAAGCTTTGGGTGATTACCCGTTGATGATTCATAAGCCTGAAGGCGCGATATTCTTATGGTTATGGTTTAAAGACTTGCCGATTACCACGGTTGAGCTGTACGAGATTTTAAAAGAAAAAGGCACGCTCATCGTACCAAGTCAGTATTTCTTCCCTGGTGTCGATGTCAGCGACTATCAGCATGCACATGAATGTATTCGTATGAGTATCGCGGCTGACGAGCAGACGCTGACTGATGGTATTAGAGTGATTGGTGAAGTGGTGCGTGAGTTGTATGATCAAAGATAGGCTTTGCAAGTGAGCTGAGAATTATAGTTAGATCTAGTGTAAAAGTATTCGAAAGTCTCTACGCCAGTTACAGCCATCACATTATTTTAGGAATAATTAAATGAGACTTATGTCAGCTATAGTCTTACTTCTAATGTCTGGTTGTAGCGCTGTACATTCCGATGACGCCAACTATAAAGTTTTGATTCATGGCAATGAGGAATGCAAATATGACTATGGTGTAGAAGACTTTTGTGACGAATATAATCAAATATCCTATAAGAATACTGACAAAACTGTCAATTTTGATAAAAATAAAGTTTTAGTATTTCCGGAAGATAACTTTGGTTATTTAGTTGTTATAAACCCAGAAACTCAAATAGCTTATCCTTTTGGATACCTAGTTAATTATAAAAAACTAATTTTTTCTAAAGACTCTAACGAATTCTGTATAGAGGGAGACATCTCTGCTTATCGTGATGAGGATAGTGGATACTTCTGTTTTGAGTTTACTGAAAACAACTTTGAGCGCATTTACGATGCTACTCGCTAGTATTTAGCCTAACAATTATAGATTTACCTTTATCCTAATATACTGAAATTGGTCGTTAATATTGCCATCCGCTGTCCAATAAGTAGCAATATGATTGACTGCTAAATACAGATAGCCGTCTCTCGCCCAAAATATGTCTTCTTTTTCAGTAGACGGCATCCAGTTTTTAAAGCCAGCCAGTATAATAGGAGTAATGTCATTGCCTTCGATTTTGTACAGTTCCAGATCGGTATTTAGCTCGTAAGGATTGGCATAGGCATAAATGATATATTGTTTGTTTGGTGAAATATAAGGATAGTCAGAAAATTCTTGCTTCAAATGCCCTTCAATTGCATCAACCATTTTATAACCATGGCCTTCCCAGTACTGCACCTCAATTAAATGCTGATCTAAAAAGTCAAACTTACCGAGATAGCGATAATCCTCAGTATCACCTTCTATATCACTATCTACAAACTTTACAGAATCTTTGGCCAATTGGATCGATAGCACCCCATTTTTCTTTTTAATCGTTTTATCAGTAGATAAGAAGTTAACGGCAAGTGGACGTTTACGCTCAAACAAAGCTTTATCGATCAATTCAAATTGCAGGTAGTCGTTGAGCGCCTCACCGTCTTCAAAGTATGCACTATCTCCAGCTACTGATAAATACGATATCATGTTTAAGTCTTCAGCAGTCAATGCTATGGTGTTGATAGGGCCTGTTTGCACTTTTTTGACATAGACTTTTTCCCATTTGACAATACTAGTTTCTACAACGCCGTCATTGTCCTCATCATATTCTCTATAAATTCTGTCTTGCACCGCATACCAATCCTGTCTATCTTCAATGACCTCTAGCTTCTCTCCAAAGGTATAGATTTTCACCTTTCTAGCAGCGCCGCTTGGTAACTGACGTGCGATTGCCCCATCTTTTGCCGTCACATAAACGTGTTTCAATACAGTCGTATCATCGTAGTCAATCTCGATACCATCACGATTATACTGTGCTAAAAGTGCTGCCGATATGGGTTTGTTTAGGTCAATGATGACATTTTGATTTGCCACTGCTGAATGATAGCTAAACGTCGTTAGGCATAGAACGATAGAAGAAAAAATGTAAGTAGGTATTTTAAATGAAGACATAATATGGTCTGCTATATATTTTATATTATGAATTTTACAGCATAAAATCCTACTTAAGTTTACGTTTTTGATATCTGAAATAAAATTACTTCGGAATATTAGCGCTGCTTTAAAAGTTTAGTAGACGGATTGAATGAACTGAATATCTTCGTCCACTTATTCAATGCATAGAGCACGTAAGGCAGCAGGCACGTATTGATCAAATCGCGGAGGCTTGCGACCAGCTGTTCGTGGCTTAAACCCGCCATGCCTGACGCTTCAATCGTATTTCGATTATCTAAATACTCGCCCAATAAAGCAATGCCCGTCACGACGACTAGAGCCATGAATGATCTGATGCTTTGGTTTTTAATGATAGGACGCAGCACAAGCAGACACAAAAGGTAGATGCCGACACCGACATAGATATGTAAGGCATCTTTGGCAAGTCCAGATACTTCAATAACATTGATTTTAAAAGCGGTAAAATCCACTGAGATATTCCAAATATAAGCAAGTAGAAAACGACTGAGAGTATCACTAAACCATGATGGCTAAACTATAATAGCTAAACTATAATAGCTAAAGAGTAGCAGCTACAAAGTGATGACTGAGCATAAAAAAGGCAGATTATACAATTGATAATCTACCTTCTACTAAATTAAATATTCACTTCACGTTTATCACCTACTTACACATTCCACTCGACAAAATTTTTCAACAACTGCAAGCCAGCAGTATGACTTTTTTCTGGGTGAAACTGGGTGGCAAATAAATTGTCTTGGATGACACTGGCACAAAACGGTTGACCATAGTCACATATCGCTGCCACTTGTGAGCTATTAGTAGGCTCGCAGTAGTAACTATGCACAAAGTAAAAATGCGCGTTGTCCTCAATACCCTGCCACAGCGGATGGTCAAAATCCATACCGCTAATGGTATTCCAGCCCATATGCGGTACTTTGATGGTAGTGCCCTGCTTGTCTTTCCACGTAGGGTCAAATGCTTCTACAGTGCCGTTTAAGATACCCAAGCAGTCTGTACCACCATTTTCAGCGGACTGCTCAAACAATGCCTGCATGCCCACACAGATAGCCATAACAGGCTTATTAAATACCGCATGGCGTATGACGTCATCAATGCCCGCCTCGTGCATGCCAGCGATACAGTCATGCATCGCACCGACACCGGGGAAGACAATCTTGTCTGCCGCAGCGACAACCTTAGGATCATTGGTGATGGAGACTTCTGCCCCTACCACTGACAAGGCTTTACTGGCGGAATGCAAATTACCCATGCCATAATCTAGTAGGGCAATTTTGGTCACTTTAGCCATTAGAAAGCCTCTTTAGTCGAAGGCAGAGTATTGAGTGCACGCTCATCATATTCGCACGCCATACGTAGCGCACGAGCAAACGCTTTAAAGGTAGATTCAATTTGATGATGGCTATTTTTGCCTTTTAGATTGTCTAAATGCACCGTCATCCAAGAATGGTTCACAAAACCATAAAAGAATTCACTAAACAGGTCAACATCGAAATTACCGACATGCGAACGGGTAAATGGAATGTCCATGTGTAAACCCGGACGTCCTGATAGATCGACGACAGCGCGGGTCAATGCCTCATCTAGCGGCGCATAAAAATGCCCATAACGACGAATGCCTTTTTTGTCGCCCAATGCCTTGTTAAATGCTTGTCCAAGGGTAATACCAATGTCTTCAACGCTATGATGGTCATCGATAAAGGTGTCACCGTTGCATTTAATCTCTAAGTCAAACAAACCGTGACGCTTGATTTGATCAATCATATGATCCAAAAACGGTACGCCAGTATCTACAACCCCTTGACCCGTACCATCAAGATTGACGGTACAAGTCACTTGGGTCTCAGCAGTAATGCGCTCAACGGTCGCAATACGTTCAGGGCGACCATGTAGATTTAGGTTTTTTGGTGCATTTTGCTCAGGTGTATCAGCAGTCGTCATTGCATTGGCTGTCATGGCTACTCTCTATCAGTTTTTATCAGTGAAAAGCGGTCAATAAATAAGGCAAAACATGTTTAAATATTTTACTAGTGTCTGGATCAGCGCTAGCAAAAAATGTATTAGAAAATGATATATACAAAAGATATCAAGGTATTAGGGCGTGTCCTCATTTTAAAAATGGCGATAAAAATGAGATAAATTGCAGTCAAACAAGGAAAATAGCGCAGATAATATCGAGATATTAGTCAGCTATTTGACGCCGTTTGGCAAGATTTAGCCATTTTTAACCCATTTAGATAACTATCGATTGAATTGAGGACACGCCCTAGGGTTTGTACGTACTAAATATCATCTAGCCTCATCATAGCAAACCCTAACATTTACTGCCACGACCAAGCGGTAAACCACGCACAAAATCACCTCATTCTGCTAAAATAGTGTGTTCAGTATTATTAATCATGACTTGCACTGACTTTTAGATATCATATTCTACAGCCTACTTTCTATGACTTTGTGCCGTGTTATAACTTTGCGCTGTGTCATACTGCTACTTTATACGATAAAAACCCTCTGCTTATAGGAACTACTATGCCTTTAGAAGCGATCGCCATTAATAGCTTGGATGCCCCACTTATCAAAAAACCTGCGCGCGACAATGATCTAGCAGAGCGCTTGCAGGCATTATATGATAGCGATGATGCGCAGCCTGATGGTATCGAGGTATTAAATATCGTTGAGCAGGGTTTTAAGCGCGGGCAATATCTCTATGTCGGTATGTTTAATGACAAGCCTATCGCTGCTGTTGCCTGTTTTGACGACGGGCAAACCGACGCCAAGCGTCTGCAATATTTAACGGTACATCAGCAAAATCGCGGTCGCGCGATCGATGCTAAGTTTATTAAACTGGTTTATGATGCCGAAGTAAAAAAAGGTGTGCGTGAGTTTGTCCCTGTCGATGCGGATATCCATCGTATTATGAGCGAGTATGATTTACTGCGTGTTAAAGACTAAATCGAGAGCAAAAACTGTTAATTTTGCCAATATCTGATTATTTATCTTCTATTATGCAAAAACTACTTGACAGCAACGCCTATATTTAGTTTAATAGCGCCTCAACGAAGACGGCTCGATAGCTCAGTCGGTAGAGCAACGGATTGAAAATCCGTGTGTCGGCAGTTCGAACCTGCCTCGAGCCACCATTCGTTTAAGAATTCTAAAAAGCCCCGAACAGCAATGTTCGGGGCTTTTTTTATGTCTAAAATAAAAGCTTATGACAAACGTCTTCTTAATAACACCTCGCAACGTTCACGCGAGTCTAAGTCATAAACCGTCGCGCGGTAATCGATACCATGACGCCCTTCAAAAAATATCACTCTATCGCCCACTGCTAAAAAGCAAGACGTGCGCGCATCATAAATGAAATTATCAATCACGAACGCCAAATCACGATCTATCTCGCGTACCGTGTAAGTTTCTCCTTGCGGAATCAACCGCTCAAACCATGCGCTATGGGCAGCATTGATGCTTAATACGCTAATGAGCAGCAGCACCGATATCATAAATATACTTTTTAAAGACATCGTAACAGTCGAGCCAGCTAGACTGATTCTATTAAGGATGTTTTTATTAACTGTCATAACTTTAACCTACTCAGACCTGCTCAATGATTGATTCTATTCGCCATGCTTCTCATGCTAAACGCTTACTGTCACGATTGCATAACATTTTTGTGCTGTTTTTTAGACAGCGGCGCTCAGTATACTCGATAGTATTGATAATGATAAATTTGACAGATGACGAATACTAATAGGGAAAAGCGATGAGAGCGTTCGATTACGATTTGGATTATAAAAACCTAGATTTGCGCGCGCAGCCCGAGCTATATCGGGTTGGTCGCGGCGAGCAAGGCGTATTATTGGTAGAGCCGTATAAGTCTGAAATCCTGCCACACTGGCGCTTTGCGACCCCTGATATTGCGCTTGAGAGCAGCGAGACAATTTATCAGATGTTTTTAGATTATCTGGCGGCCGATGACTTTGTCGGTGCAGATATGGCGCGCAAATTTATTCAAATGGGCTATACCCGCGCCCGTCGTTACGCCAATCACAAAGGCGGCAAAAAATATAAAGGGCCAGTGCCCGATGATAAAAAAGGTCAGAGCGGCGCACATGGTCGTGAAGAATTGCCACGACAAATCGAAGACCCAGTCAAAGCAGAGTCAGCGCGCATATTTAAACAAAAATGGGACGAGTGTCGTGAGAACGAAGATTATTTAAGAATGAAAAAGGAACATCGCGAACGTTATAAATAGGTTGAATAAACATAAAACATATCAATAAAACATTACCCTCAGCCTGAAAAGATAGAAACATTTATCATGACACACTGTTAAATAATTGAATTCATAATTTGCTGTGCTAAGGTAATGAGGGCTTGGAGCTAATACTCCAAAAAGTATAAAATTGATAGCATGGGCAAATAATAATGACTGTAGATATTAAGCAACTTTTGATTTTTGATTTTGATGGCACGCTCATTGATAGTGTGCCAGATTTGGCTGATGCGACCAATGCGATGTTAGCCACTTTGGGCAAAGAGACTTACCCTATCGAGACCATACGAAACTGGATAGGTAACGGCTCAAGATTGCTGGTAGAGCGCGCACTAGTAGGTAAGGTAGAAGTGTTAGAAGGCGAGTTGACGGTCGAGGAAGCCAATCACGCAGAGCACCTGTTTTTTGAGACTTACAAAAGTCTCAGTGGTAGCAAAACCGTTGCTTACCCAGATGTCGATAGCGGACTAAAAAAGCTAAAAGCAGCAGGATTTACGCTGGCGTTAGTGACCAATAAACCGATTCGTTTTGTACCAAAAATATTGCGATCCTTTGGCTGGCAGGATTTATTCAGTGAAGTATTAGGTGGTGATAGTCTCTCAACTAAAAAGCCTGATCCAGCACCGCTACTGCATGTCTGTAAAGCGTTGAACGTCACTCCAGAACAAGCTGTGATGATTGGCGATTCTAGAAACGATATCTTAGCCGGACAAAACGCCAATATGGATACGCTTGGCTTGTCTTATGGCTACAACTACGGACAAGATATCCGTGAGCTAAACCCTACCGAAGCCTTTGATGATTTTGCGGCATTAGTAGAATATATTTTCAAAAATTATAAGATAGACAGCTAAAATTTGAACATTAGAATGATTCATTTAAGCCATTATTTGAAATCATTATTTGCTTCGATAACTCAGTGCCTCAGACAGATGAGCGCTTGTAATATCGATACTGTCAGCCAAATCAGCAATGGTACGCGCCACTCGCAATACTCGATGATAACCGCGTGCCGATAAGTTTAGACGCTGCTGAGCGAGCTGTAATAGTTGCTGTTCGCCCTCTCCTAGTTGGATATATTTATCAATCTCGCTAGGGCTAAGCTCATTATTGACCTTTTGTTGCCGCTGCATCTGATGTTTATGTGCGGCAATAACTCGAACGCGCACTTGTTCGGAGGTTTCGCCAGCTTGAGCATTTTGCAAGTCGGTAATTGGCAGCGCAGGTACAGTGATATGCAAATCAATGCGATCAAGCAGTGGACCTGATAGTTTATCTTGGTAACGTTTAATCTGCTCAGGTCGACAGCGACAACGCCCTGAGGTATCGCCATCATAGCCGCATGGACATGGATTCATCGCAGCGACCAATTGGAAATTTGCCGGAAAAGTCATCTGCGAGTTGGCACGGCTAATAGTGATTTGCTTGGCTTCTAATGGCTGACGCAATACCTCAAGCACACTCCGATCAAACTCTGGCAATTCGTCAAGGAATAATACGCCTTTATTGGCAAGGGTAATTTCACCCGGTTTTGGTCGTGAGCCACCACCTACCAAAGCCACGGCTGATATAGTGTGATGAACCTGCCTAAATGGTCTTGTCCCATAATCGTAATCGCTGTCTGCCACCGAATAAGTACTGGCAACCTCTAATGCATCTTCATCACTTAAATCCGGCAATATGGTCGGTAGCCGTGACGCCATTAACGTCTTGCCTGAGCCGGGTGGCCCTGTAAATAACAGCGAATGACCACCAGCAGCGGCAATCTCTAAGGCTCGCCGTGCATGATGCTGGCCTTTGACATCGGCCAAATCCACTTGATAGCCAACATGCTGCTGTGCTGGACTGGGTTGTACAACGTCCAAAGATTCATAGGCTGCGCTTGGATTCGCTAACGACTGTAAGTGGTCACAAACTGTCTTTAAGCTTTGCGCGGCTAGTATCGTCACGCCATCCACACGGCTAGCCTCAGCACCATTATCAATCGGTACGATAAGCTGCGGTGTTTGTGGTTTTGGCTGCGGTTCGCTCAGCTCTTGTTCAGTGATATTTGCTACCTGCAATACTTTGGACGCTAGCGCCTCAGCTTTGATCGCTCGTGCCACCGCTAAGCTGCCTGTCACTTGCCGTAAATTCCCATTGAGCGCTAACTCACCGATAAACTCAAACCCTGATAATACTTCTGGATCCAATTGATCACTGGCTGCCAAGATTCCGATAGCAATCGGTAAATCAAGACGCGCGCCATCTTTAGGCAAATCAGCGGGGGCTAGATTGATAGTGAGACGACGATTAGGAAATTGAAAGCCAGAGTTCAGAATCGCAGAGCGTACACGGTCTTTACTCTCACGTACCGCCGCCTCCGGCAAACCGACGATGGTCAATGCTGGTAACCCTTGTGACAGATGCACTTCAATAATGACCTTGGGCGCATGCAGTCCGACGACTGAACGGGTATAGACTTGGGCAAACGACATCAGCATTTTCCTAATATAGGGAATAATTGATAATAGAGTATTATGTATCAGTGCGCAAATGTCGTGTTTCTTTGTCTAATTTTATTTACTAGCATAGTTATCAACAGTTGTTATATGATAAACGGATGCTCTTTCGCTCAGTCTTATTCGGCTATGCTGCCCCAAAGATTATCACGCCTGTTAACCACGTTATTAACGTATTGGATAATTTTAATCGCGCTACAAAGCATTAAAGATTAGCAAGAGTATTGGCAATAAAAGGATTTTATTGATCATATAAAGTTTGCTGGTGGCTTTTTGCTGCAGAGTTATATAACACCTACTACCATGGACGGATAAGCTTATGAGCATAAAGATGCATAATCGGCGTGTGCCCACACTCACGCTACTGACAGTAGCAGTCTCTTTAGGACTATTCGGCTGCTCAGACAGCGACAATAGTTTCAATGACGATGATGTCATATCCCCTTCCACTAATTATGAAGCCGATATTCAGCGCACTGAGTTCGGTATACCGCACATCACTGCAAAGGATTACAAAGGCCTTGGTTATGGCGTCGGTTATGCATTCGCAGAAGATAACTTCTGCTCACTAGCGCGTGAAGTTGTAGTCGCTAGCGGTCAGAGTATGCTGTATCTAGGCGCTGACGGTAATTTGGCTAGCGATGCTTTTTATACGTGGTACAACACTGACAAGCGAAAAGCTGAATTTTTAGCAGCTCAAGATCCCGAAGTCATTGATGCTGTGACAGGTTATGCTGCAGGCTATAGCCGTTATCTACGTGACAAAGGCGTGGCTAATATCGATCCTGCTTGTGCCAATACTGAATGGGTACGCGAGATTACTCTCGATGATTTATTGACGGTCTACGGTAAAGCCAATCTACGTGGTGGCTTATCGTCGGTCCCATTGTAGCAGCGGCACCGCCCTCTATTGCTGGCATTCAGGGTAGCTCAAGAATGCGTAGTATTCCAGTCGCAAACCCTGTCGTAGAGTCAGCACCTGCATTCAATATGGATACGATTAATGCGATGAGTGGCGGTAGTAATGCCTATGCCTTTGGCAAGGAGGTGACTGGTACTAGTAGCGGGGTCATGTATGGCAATCCGCATGAGCCATGGGATGGCGTCCAACGCTTCTATCAATTTCACTTAACGATGCCAGGTGAGCTGGATGTGATGGGCGCGGCTCAGCAAGGTCAGCCTTTCCCTAACATCGGTTTTAATAAAGACGTAGCTTGGAGCCATACCGTATCCACTGCCAAACGTTTTACGCTTTATCAGCTGAGCCTAGTTGATGGAGATCCTCTCAAATACAATTATACTAATAGCGCTGGTGTGACTGAGCAGCGCGATATCGAAACCGTTCCTGTCACTATTCAGCTACCAAATAATCAGACGCAGGTTCACAATATTTATGTCTCACAATATGGACCTATGTTAGCGGTCAATTTACTCAATGGTCAATTACCAGCATGGGGCGCTAATAATCTAGCTTATACTATCCGTGATGCCGCCTCTGAAAACCCAAGAGCACTCAATCAGTGGCGTAGTATGAATAAGGCTACGAGCGTTGAGGACTTAGTCGATAGAATGCAAAGCGTCCTTGGTCTTGGGTTTGTTAATACTATTGCTACCGACCGTAATGGTAAGGCACTCTATGCTGACATCTCAACCGTACCAAATGTGACCAAAGCTAAGCTTGAAGCTTGTAGTAGTGCTGCATCTGGCCCCTTCCTTGGTGCGTTAATTGCCTCTGACTTGCCAGCACTGAATGGTAGTACCGCTGCCTGTGAATGGGGAGTTGATACAGACTCACCGCAAGCAGGTATTTTTGGGCGCTCAAACTTACCTTTCTTGATCCGCGATGATTATGTTGCTAACTCAAATGATAGCTATTGGTTAAGCAATTTAGAGCAACCACTGACTGGATTTTCACCACTCCTACGTCGTCGTTTAGCCCCCTTCTTAGGTGCTAGTCCAGTAGATGGTGTTCCATTGCTTATGCGCTCACGTATGGGACTGGTTCAAATACAAGATCGATTCAGTAATAAAGATAACTTGGGCGGTACTAACTTCAATTTAGACAATATGCAAGAGGTCGTCTATGGTAACCGCAGTTATGTCGCTGAGTTGGTACTCGATGACGTATTAGCAGATTGTCGAGCGAATGCTAGCATGCCTTT
>Ga0208014_1000418_pt1 | contig 17986 bp, 14 predicted proteins | sample 25_taG_FD_184099 | JGI IMG/M metagenome (GOLD analysis project Ga0208014, IMG submission 184099) | Marine viral communities from Cariaco Basin, Caribbean Sea - 25_WHOI_OMZ (SPAdes) (version 2) | ecosystem: Environmental > Aquatic > Marine > Oceanic | place: Caribbean Sea: Cariaco Basin...
CAGGGGCTCGCCTGTGTGTCCGATATAATATCGGTCCAGTTGTTCGGAGTACAATATGTAAACGCGATATTTCATACAAAAAATCCCCTTAAGAAGGGGATTCGATGTGATCGCGCCAGGATTCGAACCTGGGACCGTCTGCTTAGAAGGCAGATGCTCTATCCAGCTGAGCTACGCGACCATTATTTTTTATTTTCAACTTGTTGTGACCGTCCCGAGCTTGCCTCGGGATGCTCTATCCAGCTGAGCTACGCGACCATTATTTTTTATTTTCAACTTGTTGTGACCGTCCCGAGCTTGCCTCGGGATGCTCTATCCAGCTGAGCTACGCGACCATTATTTTTTTATTTTCAACTTGTTGTGACCGTCCCGAGCTTGCCTCGGGATGCTCTATCCTCCCGATAGATATCGGGAGAGCTACGCGACCTCTCATTAATTTTAAATAAAAAAGCCGAACAATATTTATTGTCCGGCTTTTTGTCGGGGTGGCAGGATTCGAACCTGCGACCTCCTGCTCCCAAAGCAGGCGCGATAACCGGGCTACGCTACACCCCGATAAAGTTTTTGTAAACTTTATCCTTTAACTTTAAAACCATGGTGGAACCCAAAACCCAATGGTTGGTTTTAATGCAATGCGGAGAGACAGGGACTCGAACCCTGGCGACGGTTACCCGTCGACAGATTAGCAATCTGCTCCGTTACCACTCCGGCACCTCTCCAATTTTTTTATGAACTCGTCATCCTAAAATGCGGTTGCAAATGTAGGATTTCAGTTGTTACAAAGCAAACAAATTATTGGCTTTTTTAAATATAATTTTCAAAGTATTCTAAATCAAGGATGATGGCAATACACATTGAAGATGAAAAATTTTTTAAACCTTGGAACATAAGATCATTTCTTTTTTCCCCTCCATATTTGTTACGAAAAACAGATATATATCCCCACCGTCCATAAGCTTCCATTTCTTGCGAAGATTTTCCACCGATTCGGGGAAATTTCGTGTAGTCACATTTGCTTTTTTAAAAGTGAGTGCCTTTCGCATTTCCGTTTTATTGTAAGGAACCACTTGGTCGACTACAAATCGCCTTCCAGGAAAGTCCACTAAAATATTGCCAGTGTAAAGATGGGTGTTTTTGTGCAGTTTATCAAGGCCAAATTGTTTGGATATTAAATCAAAAGCGCCGCTCTTTAAAATTGCTGCATTAGGCTCGTAAAGATATTTTTGAACAGCACCATAGCTCGCTGCGGCGCAGTCATTATAATCAAAATCAAAAGTTTCCTTTCCATTTTTGGTAAAATTGACCGCTAGAATTTTAGTAGGGGTCAATTGTCCTTTATTGATAAGCCATAACAATTCCTTCACCTCATTATCGACAGCGACGATATGGATTTCAGAAACCTCGCCCAATTCCTTTAATCCCACCGATAGGTCGAGCATGGGCGAGGTCTTTAAAAGAAAGGTGTCACAATGCGCCAAAATCCCAACCTGGTTCTCTGGAATGTTGGGCAGGCAATCTTTAAGAAAGAAAACCTTGCCTTTGCTTTCATGTCTCCGGGAAGGATCGGCATAGATGGTGCCATAATGATGGTTTAAAACCTTGTCCAAACCGTTTTCGGAAAAACATTGAATATTGGATCTATTTAAACAGGAGAAATTATGTTGTGCTATTTTTGAAAGTGTCCCATCCAATTCAAAATGATGGACTGTAGTAAATTTTTCAGAAAAAAAATAACTGTCAACGCCAAACCCGCCGGTAATATCCGCTAATGTATCTCCGCGTACTAAGCTAGCTTTGTAGATTGCGGTAATTTCGGAAGAGGTCTGTTCAAGATTGATTTTTGGCGGATACAAAATGTTTTGGGTAGAAAACCAAGTGGGCAGTTTTCTTTGCATTTTGTTTCGGCCTTCGATTTGTTGAATCAACTCTTTTGCTGAAATATCCAAAAAAGGACTTCCAGAAAACGCTAATCGGGACAGAGAACCATCAAATGTTCTTATAAAATTTTGAACTTTAGCCTCTAATAAATTCTCGTTGAACAAGGTTTATAAATTTCGGGTAAGGTGCTTGACTAATTTATGTTCGGATAGAAATTCTTTTGCCACAACCTTAACACTGGTATAGGCAGGAACTGCAATCACCATTCCTAAAATCCCGAAAACATATCCTCCAATAAGAATTACCATAAAAATTTCCAGTGGATGTGATCTAACACTTCTTCCAAAAATAACCGGTTGGGTAATCAAATTATCAAAAAGCTGGGCAAGTCCATACCCGATGGAAGCAATAATCAGTAGCGGCAAAAGTCCGCTGGAAAAGTCTGCTCCAAGGTTGTTGGATATTATTACCAAAAGCATAATAACAAATCCAATAACGGGTCCCAAATAAGGCACAATATTCAAAAAGGCGCAAATTAAGGCTACGGCTATCGCATCGTTCACATCTAAGTATAGCAAAAGAACAGAATAGAAGAGAACCAGAATGCAAATTTGGCACAAGAGGCCTATAAAATATCTGGACAATAATTCATTGATTTTAATCAGGATCCTTTTAAACTTTTCTTCATCCCCACTTCTCGATAAGGTCAGAACACTGCGTGCAATAAGACTTTCGTCTTTTAAAAGGAAAAAAGAGATAAAGAGAACCGCAAAAATTCCGACCACAATACTGCCTATACTTCCGAAAAATGACTGGATAAAACTTGGGATAACCTCCATGCCAAAGTTTTGGGCGTAAGGACTCTGCTTGAGAGCTTCAATCAGCGTAAAATGATCCACACCTAAATAATCGCTGGCCTGAACGTTAAGTTCATTCAAATCCTGTTTTACCTGATTGAAATCTATTTTGGAGATGTGTCTTCCCTGGTCAATAATAACCGGAATGAAGATGCTTAAAAGAAAACCGATGACGCCAATAATAACAAGAAGGGTTAAGACGGAAGCCAGTTTGTTATCCATCTTCACCCTAAATTTTAAAAAATGGACCAATGGCCGACCTATCAAAGAAAGTACCATAGCCAAACCAATAAATAGAATCAGTTCCTGGATTTTATAAAAAAACCACACCAAAATGGCAACTCCTGCCAAGATGGCAACGGCATTTACAATGCCTATGGTGATGGATTTTGCTTTTTTGTTCACGAGGGTAAATATAGTATTATAGAAACCAGCATATAATCAATTTTTTGTTAAGGAATTAAATTTAGAACATCAATAAATTGAAAGGGTATCAATACTTAGAAACAATACCATTTTCCGCGTTCAATTTTCGAAAACATATTTCATCATGTTGGCTCCCATTTGTAAGGCTTTTAGTCGCACTTCAGGTGGATCATTATGAACTTCGGGGTTTTCCCATCCATCTCCCAGATCGGTTTCGTAGGTATAAAGCAATACCAAACGATTATCCACATAAATTCCAAAAGCTTGCGGAGGGAGGCCATCATGTTCGTGGATTTTGGGCAGGCCTGATGGAAATTTATTAAAATAATTGAAAATTGGATGGTTGGAAGGAAGTTCCTTCAGTTCCTTATCGGGGAAAACTTTTACTATTTCTTTTCGGATATATTCGTCCAAACCATAATTATCGTCGATGTGCAAAAATCCGCCACTTACCAAATAATTTCTAAGGTTTTCGGCCTCTTCGAGAGAAAAGTAAACATTTCCGTGCCCTGTCATATGAACAAAAGGATAATCAAAAAGATCGATGCTTCCGGGTGTAACGGTCTCAATTTTTTCCTCAATCGCAGTACCAATATTCTGGTTGCAAAATTTTACGAGATTAGGCAGGGAAGTAGGATTTGCATACCAATCCCCGCCACCTCCATACCGCAATAAGGCAATCTCCTGGGCCGAAAGATTTTGTGCTCCCAATAAAAATACAAGCCACAGAAAATAAAAAAATGCTATTCTCATATCTTTCAAAATTACTCATTCGGCCGGAATAAATTTTAAATATTTAAATTGGAGAAAGCTTATCTAATTTTGCTCCTGATCATCTTGATTCACAAAGGACACAGTATTGCAAGCCACAACGGCTGCGGTTTCGGTTCGCAACCTTCTATTCCCCAGCGAAACGGCAATAAACCCATTTTTCACAGCCAATTGAATTTCCTCCATGGAAAAATCTCCTTCCGGTCCAATTAAAATAAGAATTTTCCTATTTGGACGCAATGCGGTTTTAAAGGCTTTCTTTTCCGTGTTTTCACAATGTGCAATAAATTTCTGAAGATCGGGATGGAATTGTTTATTTAAAAATTCCTTAAGAGGAATGGCCTGATGAAGTACAGGTACAAAAGCGCTTAGGGATTGTTTTACAGCACTGTGGATTATTTTTTCATAGCGTTCTGGTTTGATTACTTTACGCTCACTACGCTCACAGATAATCGGCGTAATTTCCGAAATTCCGATTTCTGTAGCTTTTTCCAAGAACCATTCGTAACGATCATTGAGTTTGGTAGGCGCTACCGCAATGTGAAGATGATAGGGAAGTGGATCCTGCTTTGTCTCACTGTGTATATGGACAGTACAGCCTTTAGGATTTTCATCAATGATTTCCGCTTCAAAAAATGAACCTTTTCCATTTGTGATATTAAATCGATCTCCCTTCTTCATCCTAAGGACCTTGATAATGTGTTTGCTTTCTTCCTTGTCAAAAGTCAGCTGGTTTGTATCTGATGAAATTTGTGGGCTATAGAAAAGTTGCATGAGAAATGGATTGTGTGGTTCGGAACCTTATTTAAATTAAGCTTTGGATTACCTCAAAACTTCATGCGGGCAGAAGCCATAACGGTATTTTTAGCGAAATTTTGATTTTTATATTTCAATTCCCCCACAATAGCAATCATAGCGGCATTATCCGTACAAAATTCAAATTTTGGAATATGTACTTTCCAGCCGTATTTCTTTTCTGCCGATAACAAAGCCGTTCTAATTCCACTGTTAGCAGATACCCCGCCACCAATGGCGATTTCTTTGATACCCGTTTTTTTAACGGCATTTTTTAATTTATCCATCAAATATTCCACAATGGTAAATTGAATGCTCGCGCATATATCTTCAATATTTTCTGAAATAAAATCCGGGTTTTTATCCATTTCTTTTTCCACAAAATACAGGACAGAAGTTTTTAATCCGCTAAAGCTGAAATCCAAGGGAGACACCTTCGGTTTTGGAAATTTGAAAGCCCTAGGATTGCCTTTTTGTGCGTACTTATCCACAAGTGGTCCTCCGGGATAGGGGAGACCAAGGATTTTTGCGCTTTTGTCAAATGCCTCACCAACCGCATCGTCAATGGTTTGGCCAATAACTTCCATTTCAAAATAATCGGTGACTTTTACAATTTGGGTATGCCCCCCGCTAATTGTCAGGGCTAAAAAGGGAAAATTGGGAGGTGTTTGTCCTTCGGCTTTTATAAAATGGGCCAGAATATGTCCTTGTAAGTGATCTACATCTATCAGCGGAATACCTAATCCGAGTGCTAAGGATTTAGAAAAAGAAGTCCCTACAAGTAAAGAACCCATAAGTCCTGGACCTCTTGTAAATGCTATAGCAGATAACTGATTTTTGTCGATATTTGCCCTGTGTAAAGCTTGATGGACCACTGGCACAATATTTTGCTGGTGGGCACGTGAAGCAAGTTCTGGGACAACCCCGCCATATTGTTTATGGATTTCCTGTGTAGCAACAACATTGCTGAGGATTCTGCCGTTGTTGATTACGGCCGCGGCTGTGTCGTCACAAGAAGATTCTATGCCAAGTATGTAACAATTTTTTTCGTCCAAAGCTGGGATTTTTAGGAAAGGTGCAAAATTAAAACATTAAAAGCGTATCAAAAAACTTCGGAAAATAATACTTCAAATCCTGGCGATCATTGTATTGCTGTTTTTGCTTTTGATAATTATTTTTTCCATTCCGTCTGTTCAAACTTGGGCTGCCCATAAGGTTACTGAGCATTTAAATGAGTCCTTTGGCACGGATATAAATGTAAAGCGGATCGGTCTTAACTGGAAAGGGGAAGTGGATATTCGGGATGCCTATATTGCCGATCACCATAAGGATACTTTAATTTACAGCCATCAGGTACGCACCAATATCTTGAGCTTTACGCACTTGATCAATGGTAATTTGGATTTCGGGGATATTTTTCTCGAAGATGCCAAGCTCTATATCAAAACCTACAAAGATGAAGTTTCCAATAATCTCGCCATTTTTGCTGAAAAATTTGGTCCCAGTGAGGAGCCTTCTACTTCCCCATTTTTTCTTTTTGGAACCAATGTTGATTTACGGAATGCAGTGATTACCATTTCTGATGAGAATCTTGAGGAACCGGAAATTTTGTTTTTTAAGAATGTCTATCTTTTAGCAAAGGATTTTAAGCTGCGCGATTCCGATATCGAAGCAGATATTTTGTCATTGTCCACTCAAATGACTTGGGGATTGGACGTGAAAAAATTAAAAGGATTTTTTATTTATTCCGATACAAATATCACTTTAAAAGATATGTACTTGGAAACACCGGAATCTCAAATATCTGGGGATGTGGACCTGGATTTTTCAAAAAACGGAATGTCTGATTTCATAAATGATGTGGTAATAACGGCCAATTTCAAAGATTCAAGAGTGTCAACCAATGATCTAAATGGTTTTTACGATGAATTTGGCCCAGACCAAGAACTATTTTTGGATGCAAGGATTAAAGGTACTCTTAATGATTTTGTTGTCGATAATCTCAATCTTTCAACTTCTGATACCCAAATTCAGGGGAACTTTGCTTTCCAAAATTTACTGAATCCCGATGCGTCATTTAGCATCCTCGCCAACAATCACGATTTTCATTCAAATTATTTTGACTTGAGACGGATTTTACCCCATATTCTGGGAGATGTACTTCCCATTGAACTCAAGGAATTGGGAGAGTTTGCTTTAGTGGGTAATTCATCCATCGTAGGAGGGGAAATCAATACCCAAGGCAACTTACAAAGTAGAATAGGAAGAGCCAAACTCGATTTAAGGATTGGCAATATAGAGGATATCGATAATGCTTATTACAAAGGGAATGTAGTATTGTCCAATTTTAATTTGGGAAAAGTATCCCATACCGCTTCCCTCGGGCGGGTTTCGGGTAATCTCAATTTTGACGGCCGTGGATTCACCCAGGAAACCGTAAATACTGAAGTTTCCGGGGCTATATCATCATTTGCATTTGAGGGTTATAACTATAAAAACATTCGACTTAGCGGTGTTTTGAAGCATCCACTTTTTAATGGGGAATTGTCAGTGGATGATCCCAACCTAAAAATGGATTTTAAGGGAATTATCGATTCTTCGACCGAAACCAATAAACTGGATTTTGAAGCGGATGTGGAATTTGCCGAACTCAATAAATTAAACTTGTTTACAAGGGATAGTATCTCAGTATTTACTGGGAAAGTGGTAGTGGATATGGAAGGAAAAAGCATTGACGATGTGGTGGGAAACATCAATTTCAGTCAGACCTTCTATCAAAACGAGAGGGAATATTATTATTTCGACGACTTTACCGTAACTTCTTCTTTTGCGGGCAAAGTGCGGACAATAGAGATAAACTCTCCCGATATTATCACGGGTCAGATTTCCGGTGAATTCTTAATCGAGGACATCCCTAATCTCTTTCAAAACGGGGTGGCGAGTATCTATGCCAATTATATTCCCCGCACGGTTACCACCAATCAGTATATTAATTATGAATTTGTAGTCTATAATAAAATAGTGGATGTCTTTGTTCCTCAATTGAAGCTGGGGGACAATACACGGATAAAGGGCTCTGTTTCTTCAGATGAATCCAAGTTTAAATTGGACTTTCGTTCACCCGAAGTGCTTTTGTTCAACGATTATATTGGGAAGCTGAATATTCAGATGGATAATGATAATCCTCTTTATAACACTTACATTTCTGCAGATTCCGTCAATCTTGGCTTTTACGAATTAAAGGATTTGAACGTGATCAATAAAACGCTGAACGATACCATGTATGTGAGAGCTGAGTTTGCGGGGGGAAAGAAAAAGGAAGATTTATTTAATCTTTCCTTATATCACACCATAAATGCCAACGGAAAATCCGTTATTGGCATGAAACGGTCGGATATTACCTATAAAAAGAATGTGTGGTACCTAAACGAGCATAACAACAATCTCAACAAAATAGTTTTTGACGATAATTTTAAGGAACTTCGGATAGATTCCCTGGTTCTTAGCCATCAGGATGAACAGATACAAATGGCAGGGGTTCTTCGCGATTCTACTTATAAGGATCTGAAATTACGATTCAAGGATGTGAATATCGGTAATATTACTCCTGATTTTGACAGTCTTCGTTTGCAGGGAAATATGAACGGCAGGTTTGATTTTCTTCAGAAAAATGGTGCCTTTTATCCAGTTTCAAATGTTACCGTTGATGATGTAATAATCAATGAGATTCCTTTTGGCAATCTTGATTTAAAAATAGACGGAAATGAAGATCTTACCAAATATGACATTAATGCCACTTTAATCAATAATAATATAAAGTCAATAAGCGCGATAGGGCAGATAGATGTGTCTCCAAAAAACCCGCAAATACAATTGGGCATCGATCTCAATCAATTCAATCTTCAAGCCTTTAGTCCCTTTGGCGGGGATATCATTACCGATATTAGAGGACTTATTACGGGATCGGCCCAGGTTTCAGGAAATTATAAATCTCCTGATATTAACGGAAGATTTATATTGGAGAATAGTGGACTGAAAGTGCCTTATCTCAATACAGACTTTAATATCGAGAACAATGCCCAAATAGTTGTCTCGAAAAACAAGCTGGAGATTGGAAATACTACCATAACCGATACAAAATTCGGCACATCGGGGGTTTTATATGGGAACGCCACCCATAATGATTTTTCCAATTGGGAACTGGATCTGCACATAAGCTCCGATGATCGTTTGTTGGTTTTGGATACGCCACAAGATGAAGATGCATTATACTATGGAACGGCATTTATAAGTGGAGATGTAACCATGAAGGGACCGGTGGATGAATTATTCATTAAAGCCGATGCGACCACTGAACGTGGAACTTCATTCAAAATCCCTATAAGCGAGACCGAATCGATTAGTGATGATTCCTTTGTGTATTTCCTTTCCCCCGAAGAAAAGCGCGCGAGGATAGAAGGAGAAACAGTAGTTTCCTCCCAGATAAAGAAAATGACACTTGAATTTGATCTTAACCTGAATAAAAATGCCGAGGTCGAGGTGGTGGTGGACCAAGTAAACAATTCCACATTAAAGGCAAGAGGCAGTGGAACACTTCTATTACGGATTGATACCGCAGGGAAATTTTTGATGTACGGGGATTTTGTGGTCTTTTCTGGCCAATTCGATTTTAGGTATGGAGGTATAATCCAGAGAAATATCGAGGTAGTTCCCGGAGGAAATATTGTTTGGGACGGCGCACCCGAAAAGGCAAACCTAGAGCTTAGTGCACTTTACAATACGGAAGCAAATCCGTCGGTCCTACTCGATAATCCATCGGTAAACCGAAAAATCCCAGTAGAGGTGTATGTCGATTTAAAAGGACGACTGGAGCAACCGGAACTGAACTTCAAAATAGAATTTCCAAGGGTGAGTTCCACCTTAAAGAGCGAGCTACAGTTTAAGTTACAGACCGAGGAGCAACGCCAAAACCAAGCTTTGTTTTTATTGGCTTCAAATTCATTTGTAAGCGATAATTACACGGGCACCAACGCGTTTGCAGGGACTGTGGCCGATAGGGTTTCAGGTTTGGTAAACAGTTTATTCGCCGATGAGGACGGCAAATTTAAGGTTGGCCTTGATTACTCAGTAGGAAACCGAACACCAGATCAGGAAACAGCAGATAGATTTGGAATTACCTTGAGTACCCAAATAAACGAACGTATTTTAATTAATGGTAAGGTGGGTGTGCCTGTGGGAGGAACCACGGAGACTTCATTGGCCGGGGATATTGAGGTACAATGGTTAATAAATGAGGATGGGAGTTTGCGAATGAAGTTTTTCAATCGGCAAGCGGATCTTCAATTTATTGGAGAAGATCAAATTTTTGAGCAGGGGGCAGGAATTTCATATTCCGTCGATTTTAATACTGTGCAGGAATTGATGCGAAAATTATTCCAAAAGAAGGTTGAAACCCAAATAATTGAAACCCCCATTGTACCGGATGACAATAGCATTCCAGTATATTATAAATCCCATGGCATGACGCCTGAAGAGGATGGAGATTGAACTTATTTTTACTTAAATTTAAGTTAAAACAGATAATAGTAATGTTTGGGCTAAAAAATTAAGAGAATGGATAGTCTTTATCAGAAATATTAACCTTAAACTTTCAGCTCAACGATAAAATCCATTAGAAATATAAAATTTGGTATAAGTTCGAAATTCCTGTAACTCTACTTAAATAGAGGTATTGTTAATATATTTCATTATTATCCTTAATACACAGTTTTGATTGTCATTAGAATATGCTTGTATTCTATAACAGTTCATACTTTGTATAATTTTATAATAATTGTGTGCGTTCTTTCCCCGAAATATTTCTTAAATACCGCCTAATCATAAAAAAAATATATATCTTCGCCTTTAAAAACCATTAATTATGAAAAAACGAATACTAATCTCATTCCTATTCATCACCTCCTTGGTCGTAGCACAAGAGGAATTTGAGCAACAAGATTACAACCGATGGTCCTTTGAATTATCCACTGGACTTCAAAAACCCGGAGCACCTGCGGAAAGCGGATATTTTACCGCTACCCCAAGTTTTGGTCAGTATAGTGTGGGCGTACGTTATATGATGAACAATCGTTTCGGTTTGAAGGCTGACGTGGGGTATAATATGTTTGAAAATGCCGATAATAGTAAGCCTTTTAAAAGTAACTATCTGCGTGCTTCTCTTCAAGGAGTTTTCAATTTAGGATCTATTCTTAAATTTGAGTCATGGACAAACACAATTGGTCTTCTGGGACACACGGGAGTTGGATATTCCGTATTAATGCCTAAAGAGCCTGTAGATCACGGGAAAGATCAAATGTTGCACGGGATTATCGGTGTTACTCCTCAGGTTAAATTAACCGAATGGATGGCACTTACCACGGACCTTTCTATTCTTACACATATTAGACAGGACGACACTTGGGATGGAGTTGGAAAAAATGTAAATAAAGGCTTAGGAGGAACTCTCGTAAATCTTTCTGCCGGTCTTACTTTTTACCTAGGTCAAAATGAACAACACGCAGATTGGATCTCTGATTCTGCTGTTGACACCGAAAGCATGGCCGAAATGGAGAAAAGATTGGCTAAAATTGAAACGGATCTTATTGATTCGGATCAAGATGGTGTGCCAGATTACTTGGATCGTGAGCCAAATACCGTTTCTGGTGTTGCTGTTGATACAAAAGGACGTGCAGTTGACTTGAATAATAACGGAATTCCTGATGAATTGGAGACTTCCTTAAACAAATTATACGTTACAAAAGCAGAAAGTACCGAGAATGCTGAAAAAGCAGGTTACGCCAATGCAATCAAACATCTTATCGATAGTGGTTACGTAAACGTATACTTCCAGTTTAACAGTGAAAAACCTGAAACTTATTCTTTGGAAGCTATCAACTATTTGGTAACTTATATGAATGCGAATCCAACTGCTACTGCGGAACTTGTGGGTTATGCAGATGAATTGGGCAACCCTACTTACAACCAGAAATTATCTGAAAGAAGAGCGAAGAGAGTTTACGACATTCTTGTGGCAACTGGAGTTTCCGAAAGCAGACTTACCTACAGAGGAGCAGGTGCTGACGACAGCGTTGATAAGAGTTCTTCTCCTGCAAGACAGCTTGTAAGAAGAGTAACCTTTAAATTGAAATAAATCTATAATTAATTAGATATTGAACTAAAAGGACCTCCATATTGGAGGTCTTTTTTTTTTACATACATTTTTGGAATGTTAAAGAAAAAGGAAATTTATGGTATTAATGGATATTGCCAATGGGAAGCAATTATATTGACGCTTCTACCACCAAACAACAAAAAAAGAAGAGATAGCTGAACCTGATTTTTCGTAGATCAAAGGAGAAATCCTATCCGCGAGTTTACATTCTATCAGACCAACAATCATATCATATGAGCACCAATCCAGCGGGGCCTCGGAAGGAGGTAATAACCATTGTTTTTTGTCGGGCATTGCATATAGCGCTGATTTGTTCTCATGTTCCATTTCTCCAGGCCGGATCCAATAACCTACAACACATTCCCTGTAATTGGAGGGCCATATTCCCGCTGTAAATCCTTTGGGTACAAACAGATGCGTTTTCAAACAGAGTTGTTGTGATGTAGGAAGTTTGATGTCTAGCTTATTCAGGTAATCAATGGCTATAGGGTTTTCTAATAAAGGGAACTGTTTCCATTTAAGTTTTTCCAATTTTTGAAATAGACTGTCTTTTTTATTAGGTCCTATCCATTTCTTAAGTTCTGAACATTCTTCGTTGGGATTATATAAATAAAACTTATAGGCTAGTTCAATATGACACAACTCTAATGATTCCCGACACTTCACTATATAATCAAATTCTCCAAGAGTAATTTTCCCACTATTATTTTTTCCTCCAAATAACTTCGGGATCTGAATGTTTGATGCTAGCACTTCATAATTTTTGGAACGCCGAAGATAGGCTTCAAAACAGGCCTCTGCTTGCATTCCCAGCACGGCCGTCGCGGGAAAATCAAATCCTGTCTCAGCTATCTCTTCATCATGAAAATTAAAGGGTATGAAAGGGTAGCACGTATTATAAACTTGCAATTGGGGAGATTTAATAAAGGAATTTAAAATGCTCATGGAAGCCAATTTTTAAGGCTATAGTAAATTATTGATGGCATTTATAATTTCAAACTTTCCAATCTACTTCAAACCTTGAACCATTAGCTCATCCTGACTGCTTTTTTCTTTTTCAAGAGTTTCGATAATGGCATTTTTTACGGACCGGAAAGTCAAATCTTTTGCCTCCGCATACGAAATACCATATTTGCGCGAAACTTTTTTAAATTCTTTGGGAAAGGAAATTAATAATGAATCGTAATAATCGTCCAATTGTATTTCAGTAGGAAGTACAAATTCAAGTTTAAGTTGGAACCGTCTTAAAAGGGCAGTGTCAATTACCTTGGAATGATTAGTGGCGGCTATAAAAAGAACATTGTTGGGCAAGCCGTCAATTAACTGGATTACGGTGTTTACCAATCTTTTCATTTCTGCAGAATCTTTATCATCGTGATCCCGGAGCTTTCCAATGGAATCGAACTCATCCAAAAATAATACAGCATCCTCTCGGATAGCTTTATGGAACACTTCCGAAATATTCTTTGAGGTTTCTCCCAATTTGGAAGAAACGATATTGCCCAAATTCAGGATAATCAATTTCTTGTTGAGTTCCTTGGCGATAACCTTTGCAGTAGTGGTTTTTCCACAACCCGTGTGCCCAAATAGAAATATCTTGTTGTCCACGGCCAACCCATACTTGCTCAGGATGTCAATATGTTTAAATTCTTTGAGAAGTTGATCCAGAGCGGATTTGTTTTCCTTACTTAAATGTAAATCATCCAAACGGATATCGGGAATTTCAACTTTAAGTATATTATCTGATATTGCCATTATTCTTTTCTTGATAGTACAAAAATAGGTAAGCTTTCCCTAACCTGAGGTTGCTTTTATAAAATGCTTTTTTGCTTAATTTCCGTATACTAATATTGAGGGATTTAAAAATTTAAACTTTAAATTTCCATAAATAATGTAAAGAAACTTTGGTGATGTGCATAATATTACTATTTTTATTGCAAATATAGAAGGTGATTCTCTCCCCCTTTAATTGACCTTCCGCTTATCCCCACAAACATTTAAATCAATAAAATCTTGTTGTTAAACGTTGTTTAACCAATTTTAGGCTATGCGTTCTTTTGGCGTTTTCCCCAGTTTAAATAGATGGTTTTACATAATATAGGGATAGAAATGTCGGGTAATTTTAAATTTTTACAAAGGGAGAAACCACCTAAATACCAACGGGGACTGGAATTAGGTGGAAGGGAAACAGAGACAAAAAAGGATATGAATATTGATGATCTCGTATCAAATATCCACCTTGAGACAGGATTGGGGAAAACGGAAATAAAAATGATTGTTCGCGCCTTGGAAAATTCCATTCAGGAAGCCCTGTCTGAAAATAGGATTGTTCGCCTGGAGAAATTAGGGAATTTTTATCCCTCAATAACCAGTAATATAAAACCTAGAAATCTTACAGGCAGGAAAGTCCAACAAAAAGTTGAAAAAGACCGTCCCAAGGAAGATTTTTTTTCAATATTTCGTTTTCGGGAATTTCTGGGAGTGTAACCCTACATTCTCATATAGATTTGCCTTGGTTTCGTCAAAAGGCATGCTCAATCAATTTAACTTAATTATCAGGTTAGTAAGGAGCAAGTCTTATGAATTACGTCTTTCATCGCGAAAGTCTTACATCTTAGTCGGTCAGACTAATTTTTTATTACTTCTTCTCGCCATTCATGAGTGGCAACAACTCTATCTTTGCACAAATTTTAGAATTTGGCACTTTCAGATTACACTAAGGAATTTAAGTTCAACATCAAATTGGCTACTCCCGTTATCCTGGGAATGCTGGGGCATCAGGTGGTAGCCCTTGTGGACAATATAATGGTTGGGCAACTTGGCAGTGCAGAATTGGCCGCGGTATCCCTGGGAAACAGTTTTATGTTTATAGCAATGTCCTTGGGAATTGGATTTTCCACTGCCATTACTCCCTTGGTCGCAGAAGCTGATGGCGAAGGCAACCGTGAAAGGGGAAAATCATCTTTTAAGCACGGACTTTTTTTGTGCATCGTATTGGGGGTGGCCTTGTTCGGCTTAGTAATGTTTTGCAAACCCTTAATGTATATGATGAAACAACCGCCAGAAGTGGTGGATCTGGCCATGCCTTATCTAACCTTGGTGGCAGCATCATTGATTCCTATGATCATCTTTCAGGGGTTTAAGCAGTTCAGTGATGGAATGAGTATGACGCGGTTTCCAATGTATGCAACCATTGTGGCCAATCTTGTGAATATTTTGCTTAACTATATATTTATTTTTGGGAAATTTGGTGCCCCGGCATTAGGCGTAGTAGGAGCTGCCATAGGTACCTTGGCTTCCAGGATTGTTTTATTGTTCTATCTGTGGTTTTTATTAGCCAGGCACGAAAAAACACATTTTTTTGTTACGGGCATCAAAATCTTTACCCTTACCAAAACAATGCTTAAAAAACTATTGAACTTGGGTTTTCCTTCGGCAATGCAGATGTTTTTTGAGGTGGGAATTTTTACTTCCGCCGTATGGCTTTCGGGTATTTTAGGGAAAAATCCACAAGCTGCGAATCAAATTGCACTTAATCTTGCATCTATGACTTTTATGGTAGCAATGGGATTTAGTGTAGCCGCAATGATTCGGGTGGGAAACCAAAAGGGACTTCAAAATTTTAGGGAACTAAGAAGGGTTGCAATCTCTATCTTTTTGCTAACTTCCATTCTCTCCCTCATTTTTGCAATCGGATTTATATTGTTTAATGAGGACCTTCCCAAGATATTTTTGGATTATGATAATATGGCCCAGTTTGCCAATAATCATGAGGTTGTAATGCTTGCTGCGCAACTTCTTATAATAGCGGCTATCTTTCAATTTACCGATGGTTTGCAAGTTGTTGCCTTAGGCGCTTTAAGGGGTATGCAGGATGTAAAATTGCCTACCATCTTTACATTTATAGCATATTGGATAGTAGGTTTTCCAATTTCCTATTATTTAAGTATGCACACTTCCCTTGAGAGTATGGGAATTTGGATTGGTTTACTTGCCGGACTAACGGCAAGTGCCATAATGCTTTTCATAAGATTTAATTACCTTTCAAAAAAATTAATCCGGACAGGAATGGCAAAGGCCTAAATATTTCCTTACCGAATAGATAACATAAACTTTCAATTATGGATTTTCCAAAATACTTATTAGGCGACAATAGCGATTATCCCACGGCAATATTTGTGGTTCACACTGAATTTCCCCGATTTATCATTAATCTTGAAAATGATGAAGTGGAATGGTTGGAAGATTTTGATAAAGAGGATGAAAAGGAATTGGAGGCGGAAGCCGAAAATCTTATTCAAGGGGCCAATGAATTTTATGATCGGGAAATCTCCCGATATGGCGAGGAGGGGTAGCGGAAATCTCTTACTTCTTTTGTAACAATAATATCGTAAAAGAAAAATTTATATGCTTGACCAGCTTGTTCATTATGATACGCAGGTATTTATCTATTTAAATAATCTTGGAAATGAAACATGGGATAGTCTGTGGTTATTTATCACACATAAACTCTCCTCCATTCCCATTTATGCTTTTTTGTTGTTTTTGGTTTATAGAAATTACGGACTTAAGGGTACTTTGATTATTATGGTATGTGTGGCATTGATGATAACTGCTACCGATCAAATAAGTAGTCTTTTCAAATATGGAATTCGAAGGCCACGACCTTGCCAAGTGCCGGAATTAAAAGCACATATGCGTTATATTGCCGAGGGTTGTGGAAGATTTGGTTATTTTAGCGCACACGCCGCCAACGCCATGGCTGCTGCGGTTTTCTTGGGACTTAGCCTTAAAAAGTGGTACCGATATTTGCCTTTACTGCTATTGATTTGGGCATTTATTACTGCATATAGCAGACTTTATCTCGGAGTTCATTATCCTTTGGATATACTATCGGGAATGATATTTGGTGCTTTTACAGGTTGGATATTTTATCTTCTTCAAAAAAAGGCCCAGAAAAAATTTAATCCCAACTTGAAATTTTAAAGCAACTTCGATGTTCGAGGGCCTGATTTTTTTGTTATTTCATATTGAATATAATTCCGTTTCATCCATAAATAGGCGAAACAAGTTATAAGAGGTCCAAAAATACGGTTTGATATTCCAAAATTTGTTTTACCTGCTCTTCGGGCCCTATGCCTTACCGGGATCTGATGTATTTTTCCTCCTTGTAGTAATACCATCGCAGGCAGGAACCGATGGAGCCCTTTAAACATCGGGATGTTTTGGGCGACGGTTGTTTTCATTACTTTTAACGGGCAGCCGGTATCAAGCATTGTATCTTTTGTAAAAAGCCTGCGGAACCGATTGGCAAATTTTGAAGAAACCTTTTTAAGAACCGTGTCTTTTCGTCCCATGCGGATGCCATTCACCAAATCATAGAATTCAATTTGTTCCAAAAGGATATTGAAATCGTTTGGATCAGTCTGCAAATCGCTGTCCATATACCCTAATAAGGGACTTTCCGCCCAGTCAATTCCCGCTTTTAAGGCGGAACTAAGTCCTTCATTCTTTTTAAAGGAAATAAAATAAAAGTTGGAATTTCGACTGCATATAGCTTGAATTATATTTTCACTATTATCTTTTGAGCCGTCGTTGACAAATAATACGCAGGTGGATTTCTGGCAAGTGGGTATAAATTGTAACAATGCCTTTTCAACCTGTAGCAAGTTTTCTTCTTCGTTATAAACGGGAATAATAATGGTGAATTCGACCATCGTTCAAAATATCGGATTAGTAACAAAAATAGTTTTTTTATACCTGTCCAAAAAAGAGAGGTTTCTAAAGGACCAGGGGACTATACAAAAATGGAAAGGAATGGAAATTTTAAACATTACTTCCGTAGCAAGTTTTTATCACAGAAAACGTCCAAACTGACTTTTGAAAATAAAAATGAAGTGGTGACGGGAAAATTACTTTTCCAGACACTATCCCGTTAAGTGTGTAAGTTTAAAATAACAGGGGTTAGACTTTTTTAAAGTCTGACCCTTTTTTCATAGATCGTTAGGAACTGATTTAGGATAATGCCCCAGTTCCTCACGGGCATTGT
>Ga0208014_1000421_pt1 | contig 17870 bp, 14 predicted proteins | sample 25_taG_FD_184099 | JGI IMG/M metagenome (GOLD analysis project Ga0208014, IMG submission 184099) | Marine viral communities from Cariaco Basin, Caribbean Sea - 25_WHOI_OMZ (SPAdes) (version 2) | ecosystem: Environmental > Aquatic > Marine > Oceanic | place: Caribbean Sea: Cariaco Basin...
AATTTAGATAAGTCATTTTCCATCCAGCCTTGGCGTAGAAACTTCACTTGAGCCCACTTCTTCTCGATAGGGTTCAGATCAGGGCTGTAGGGTGGTAGCCATAGAATACGATGGCCATGTCTATTCAATAGTTTTTGAATACGCTTATTTTTATGAAAGGCAGCGTTATCCATGACAATCACACATTTTTTCTTAAGCTTTGGTATCAGCGTGAACTTGCACCAGTGATAGAAAACCTCTTTATTGATGGTGGTCTTTAAGCAATCGAGTGCAAACAGCATTTTGCCATAGAGCGCACCAATGACATTGGTTCTATCTTTGGCTTGCCAGTTATAACGGTCAATGCAAGGGCTACCAATAGGCGCGTAACCATAACGGCGTATCGTCTCACTTTCAAAGCCACTCTCATCCATGTAGACAATAGCAAAGCCCTGAGCGATGTGGTGGTTAAGCTTGGCCAGATAAGTCGCTCTTCTCACAGGACAGGCTTTGGGATGCTCAAGTGTCTTTTTTTTTGCTAATACCAATACGCTTTAAGGCTTTACTAATACCTGTTGGGCTACATCTGAAACGCTGGGCTCGCTCATAATGGTAATTGTCAGGGTAATCCTTAACATCTTGAGCTAAGGCTTCATCCTCTATTTTGTAGGGCTTGATGTCTCGAGTGGTTTTACTGTGGAGACGCTTTTTCCACTTCTGGATGGTCGTTGGACTGATATCATAGAAAACAGCAGCTTCAGCAAAGGTCATGCCCTCATCTAAGCTTTTCAGAACTTGTTTGCGATAATCTAGGGAGTAAGTCATGGTTATTTATACTGATAATCGTTTAGTTGATTTATTAGACCTCTTGCAAAAGTAGCAGAGGGTTTTACAATAACTCATACATTCACAACTGGCTAGGAACCATGCCAAACATAGATAAGCTACTCGAACAAAATAACGCAGGCTTCAAACGCTATACAGGTATTTATAAAGCGACCTTTTATGAAATGCTTGAGGCCATGCAGCAGCATGAAACCCAAAAGACCAAATCAGGTAGACCAAGCGTGCTTAGTCTTGAGGCGCAAATATTACTGGCCCTTACTTATTGGCGTGAATACCGGACGCTGTACCACATCAGTATGGACTTTGGTATTCATGAGTCTTCTGCTAGCCGTATTATTCGTAAAGTAGAATATGTTCTTATCAATTCAGGCAAGTTTGAATTACCTAAAAAGCTGCCTAGTAGAGTCGATGACGATATTAATTGGTCAGTCGTGATTGTCGATGCAACCGAAACCCCTATTGAGCGTCCAAAAAAAACCAAAGAGACTACTACAGCGGCAAGAAGAAACAACACACCTTAAAAGCTCAAGTAATCGTTCACTGGAAAACAGGTTTGATATTAGATGTTCAAACTTCCAAAGGGTCAATCCACGATTTTAAGCTCTATAAAGATACTTGTCCTGACTGGTTACCTTGTGACGTTAAACTATTAGCAGATAGTGGTTATCAAGGTATAGCAAAGTTACATGAACAGAGCTTCACCCCCTTTAAAAAGCCACGTGGGGGCCAACTGTTAGAGCTCTGCAAACAAGCCAATCACTATCTGGCAAAGTTTCGTATTATGATTGAACATAAAATAGGCTTAATTAAATTGTTCAAAATTGTTGCTCATAAATATCGCAACCGTCGTCAGCGCTATGATCTTAGAATTAAGCTATTCGCCGGTGTTGTTAATTTCGAGCTTGGTTTATGACTTTTGCAAGAGGTCTATTATTGCGATACCTTTCAATAATGCCTATCGGTAACTGATTAACTAAATGAGCAGGGATATCTAACTCACGTAGATGGGTTAGATTAGCCAAGCTATCAGGAAGCTGTTCTATTTTTTCACTAATGACAATAAGCTCCTCTAACTCACTTAACTGACCTACTGACTCTGGTAAACGCTCAAGCGCTTCACAATTTAGCCTCATGTGAGTTAATTGGCTTAGATCGCCAATGGTTTGCGGGATTTGTTTTAATGAACCACTGGTAATATTTAATGCTCTTAGGTTTGTAAGTTGGCTAATATTATCGGGTAATATCGTTAAATGTTCATCGTTAATTAACAGTTCGGTCAAGCAGCGGATATCTGCTAAATCATCTAACAAGTTATCTGGTAATTTGTCTTGATTACTATGCAGGTGCAACTTGATATTACAGCTCATATCTGCCAGTACTTTAGGAACGGTAGTCACATCATGAAAAGTAATTTCTAAAGTTTTTAGATTTTTTAGTTCATGCAAATTAGCCGGCAGAAAAGCTAAGCCATTACATACTAAGCTTAGCGTTTCAAGATTAACTAGATCGGTAATAGTATTTGGCAGACTATCAACAGCTTGCCCGGCATCACTACCCGATGACATGCAGCTATTCAAAGCTAAGTTTCTTAATTGAGTCAAACAACCAATAGCTTTTGGTATGGGCTGCGTATACGAATCAATTGATAAAGAAGTCTGATTAGCCAGCTCATCAGGATCTCTTGAAATGGTATGGCTAGGTAGATTGCACAATTCTGCCCATTTGATTACTTCCTGTAGGGCTTCTCGATCGATACTTTCAAGAGGTATGTGGTCAGTATCTTCATCTACTACAGCATTGCGATTCAGACGCTGCTGTCTTAGCAGATACTCCTGAATACTAGTGCGACGAATAGGCTTAATAGTATTGCTTGTCATCATGTTATTAATCCTCCTGTTAAATTTGAAAAGCAACTCGTCGTTAAATAATTTAAGATCACATTATTAACAACTAAATCTTAATCTCCATACAACTCTAACGCACTATGTAAACGCTCATGGATAACCCCTTTCAACGCTACTGGCTCAACAACCACGGCCAACTGCGACATACTTACTAACCAATCTTGAAGACGCTTAGTATTGGCAACAGTAGCACTTACCTGATTCCAAGTATCATCAGTCATAGTAATCTGCTGATCTTGTGATAATGGACGCTCATAAAGATGCTGACAGGCATATTTTTGCACCCTTAAAACCAGTTTTATTTGGATACTATCAGTAGGTTCTAACTTACCTAATTTATTCAAGTTATCTAATGAAAAAATATCTCGCCCTACCCAGTCAGGTACTTGCTTATCTATGACTACTGCCTCAGTGATACGATTGACTGCAAAATTACGATGCGCTTTTAGCAGTACCTCATCATCAATATGATCATCAGTAGGATTAAAGCCTGTGAGGTAGATCATATTGTCAATAAAGATAAGCCCTTTGGGGTAGATAACTCTTTCAGTAGAACTGCCATGCCATTTATTTTGATAGCTTATTTTAAGTTGCAGCTTATTTAGCAAAGCTTGGTGAATGCTTGCAATCACATCATTTTTAAGCGTCGGTGCCTGTACTATGCTCGGTAAGGTAATGAGATAATCTTGCCATTGTCCTAGCTTACTTTGATGGAAACCATCCTTGTTGTGCCGACCTAACTGGGTGAGCTTATCTGCAATACTTTGCTTAAAAGAGGTTGGTAAATAGTTTGCAGTGTATTTATCTAGCATCTCCCAAAAGAACACCGTTTGCTCATTGATAATATCGATGCTAAAGCTCGGCTCAATATAAAAGTGTGCTGTTTTGCCGCTAATATTTTGCTCCCACGCTGGTACTCTCACCAAGGCGTTACTATAAAAAATATCGTTAAAGATTTGATTTAAGGCAATCAGATCATTCTCTAAGTTCTTACGCTCATTAGCGAAATTATCCGGATTATCACCATAACCAACCATAAGCTCTGTTAATGACATAGCATCAGCTTCACTCCGAGGCAGACATTGATATAAAGCGAATAGACGTGTCGACTTTGTATAGCTTGCGATTGGGTGTGTGGACATATGGGTTTCTCAGTTAAATCGTTCAATGGTAAGTTTATAGCTTCATTACTAAAACAATCGTTCAATCAAAACGAAGCAAAATCGCTGTGCCATTATCATAAGCATCGCCTTCTGAATCATAAACTTGGCCCTTCAGAGCGATTAGCCAATCCTGTAAATCAGTCTCCGCACTGACAGGTTGCCATTGCTGACTTGGCACTAAGTCATGAATACCATCCGTACAAACCAAGAGACAGTCGCCACCATCAATATCCATCGTTCGAGAGATGCTCTCTGGTGCTTCACTGCTTGTATAACTGTCATCAGTGGTCAATGCAAAGCATTCAGTAATGCTATATAAGCTCCCCGCCATCCCTTCTCGGTTATATTCTGTAAACTCTGCTTGGCGACCTTGCTCCTGTGCCTGCTGGTCGATGAGTTCATTTAGCAGATTATGATCGCGTGTCAGACACTGCCATTGTGCCGCGCCTTTGGGCAGCCAGTAGACACGACTGTCACCTACATGCGTTATCGTTACTTTTATTATTCCATCACTATTTAGCTCTCCAACAATCATCGCGAGGGTTGCTGCCGCGCCATGACGCTTGGATGAATGCTTAGTTTTATTAATCAGCTGATGAACACCCTCTGAACGGATGCTCTTCTGCTCACTCCATAGCCGACTAATCGCTTTTACCACCGCCTTTGAGCAATGCTGTGAATAATTAGAGCTGGCAACACCGTCAGAGACTGCTAAACAAAAAGGAAGCTCGACTGATGTCACTGCCATCACGCCTAAATCTTCTTGATACCAATTGTCCAAAAAGAAAAAAGCATCTTGTTGCAAATTATTGCTAGCATTACCTTGGAAGGTGATAGCACAGGTTTGTGCTGTAGGAAGCATATTTTGGGCTGCATGGTTATTTGAAGAGATATTCATGATGTTGTGCCTATATATTTATCATACAGGCTAGTATAACGAACAACCTATAAAATTATTTTCTAGGTTTTCTATTATTAGAAATTTTAGCGCACAAATATATTCTAATAAAGATCACTCTACAAGCCAGCATGCTCTATATGAGACATTGACCTCTTTAATAAAATTGGATTTTACGCTCAAATATAATAGCGGCAATATAAGTGAAAGATAGAAAAAATATATCATAAAAGAACCCCCATGAGTTGGTCCAACTCATGGGGGTTCTTTTATGATATATACGTCTTTTATTAAGTAATAAACACAAAATTTCTTCGAGTGCAATTATTAATACTAGATAGCGTTATATAGCTATGAATCTAGTCCATTACAATTGGAGTGCAGAAAGCAGTATCCTTATTTTTGATAGCTCTAAAGCACTTTAAAATACCATTATCTAATTCAGCAGATTGAGCTTCGCGTAGATTATCCATTGCAGTCTCAGAAACTACTTTGAACGTTTTCATTCTAATATGTACAAGTTCGCCAGGTTTACCGTTTAAAGAAACCTGTTCCACTAAATTTTTTACCCGACCATCATCACCAAAATCAAAAGTAGCGTCATTAACAGTACTATATTTCTTACCATTTTTTAGCTTATAGTCCATATTTTCTATACCATAAGTACTGGCACCACCTATGGCACCCGTGTAAGTACAAGCAGACTTTGTCATTTTTTTCTTAGAGATTGAGTCAATAACAGTGCATTGAGTTTTACCTTTAACTTCAGCAACTCCAGCCATTGCACTGACTGACATTAATGATAAAGGGATAAGAACAAATAGAGACGCTAATTTCATAGATATTTCCTAGGCTTGGTTTGTTTAATGGCTGATTATGATTGATTAAATCTCAACAAACAATAAACTTTAGCTTATTAAATTTAATTCATTTTTATATCACATAACTTTTAGTCGGGGATCAACCATGCACTTAGATATTAGGATCTACCCTATAAAACACAGTCAATAACACGCCTAGCAATCTAAGCGATTAGCAGTATAATATCACCCATCAAAATCCTCTTAAATTCAATAAAAAGATCTAACTATGGCACTTAAAAAGACCGAAATATATTCAACCCTTTGGGCAAGTTGTGATGAGCTACGTGGTGGTATGGATGCCAGCCAATACAAAGACTATGTATTGACCATGCTATTTATGAAATACGTATCAGATAAATTCAAAGACGACCCTTATGGTGACATCCTAGTCCCTGAAGGCGGTAGCTTCGATGATATGGTTCTACTCAAAGGGGATAAAGAAATCGGTGAAAAGGTTGATAAAATCATCGGGAAGCTTGCCGAAGCGAATGGTCTAAAAGGCGTGATCGATGTCGCCGATTTCAATGATGAAGAAAAGCTTGGCAAAGGCAAAGAGCATGTTGATCGCTTGTCTAAGCTTATCGGTATCTTTGAGGGTCTAGACTTATCGGGTAACCGTGCGGATGGGGACGACTTGCTTGGTGATGCTTATGAATACCTGATGCGCCACTTCGCTACTGAGTCAGGCAAGTCAAAGGGACAATTCTATACGCCGTCAGAGGTGTCTCGTATCTTATCTAAGATTATTGGTATCAATGAAAATACACCACAAGACGCTACTGTTTACGATCCAGCATGTGGTTCGGGCTCATTGCTACTCAAAGCCAGTGACGAAGCGCCACGAGGTTTGACAATCTATGGTCAAGAGATGGACTCAGCCACGACCGCTTTGGCAAAAATGAATATGATTTTGCATGGTGCAGCAGGGGCAGATATCTATAAAGGTAATACCTTAGCCTCACCGCAATTCGTTGAAGGCAATCAGCTTAAAACTTTTGACTTTGCCGTTGCTAACCCACCCTTTAGTAATAAAAACTGGACGAGCGGTCTTAATCCCGAAGCAGATGAATTCGGTCGCTTTACGTGGGGCATACCACCAGAGAAGAACGGCGACTATGCTTTTCTTTTACACATTATCAAAAGCTTAAAAAGCACTGGTATTGGTGCGGTTATCCTACCTCATGGCGTACTGTTTCGAGGTAATGCTGAAGCGCATATCCGTAAGAACCTAATCAAGCAAGGCTATATTAAGGGTATCATCGGCCTGCCAGCCAACCTATTCTATGGCACAGGCATCCCTGCTTGTATCATTGTCATCGATAAAGTAACCGCAGCCAGTCGAGCAACCGGCGAATCTGGCTTATTTATGATAGATGCCAGTCGTGGCTATATGAAAGACGGCAATAAAAACCGTTTACGTAGTCAGGATATTCATAAAGTTGTCGATGTGTTCAATCATCAGTCTGAACTGGCAGGTTATAGCCGTATGGTGGGCATGGATGAGATTATCGATAATGAGTACAACCTTAATATTCCACGCTACATCGATGCAAGCGAAGATGAAGATCAGCATGATCTAGTCGCTCATCTACAAGGCGGTATTCCGCTAGCTGATATCGATGCGTTAGAATCCTATTGGCAAGTATTCCCAAGCTTACGCAAGGCTCTATTTTCTGACTTAAGAGATGGCTATCGTCAGTGTCTCGTGCCAGCAAATAAAGTCAAAGCGACATTACTTGCGCATCCTGAATTTATCCAGTTTGCTAGCCAAAGTTTAACGCCATTTAGTGACTGGTGGACAGCTATCAACCTTGTAGATATCCAACAAGGTGATAAAGCCAAAGCCATCATTCACCGTATCAGTGAAGACTTACTACAGCGCTATGCCAATGCCTCCCTACTCGACAAGTATGACATCTATCAAATCCTGATGGACTATTGGTCAGAGTCGATGCAAGACGATGTTTATGCTATTGCCCAAGATGGCTGGCTAGTCGGTAAGCAAATGCGTAAGCTAGTTGTCACAAAAGGTGAGAAGCTCAAAGAAACAGCAGATCTAATCATCGATAAAACCAAATACAAAGCCGAGCTTATCTCGCCAGCGTTAATAATCGACCGCTATTACTCTGACGAGCAAGACCATATTGATATGCTGCAAGCTGAGCTGGATACTGTAAGCACTACTTTAAGTGAGTTTGTCGAAGAACATAGCAATGAAGAAGGCGTACTTAATAACATAAGCACCAAAAAAGAGGCTAACGAGGCCTTAAAAGATTTTTATGTTCTTACCTATAGGATATTCGCTCCTGAGCAATATAAAGATTATGTGGGAATGAATAAAGAGATTGAAACTGCGCAAAACGAGCTACTAACACTAGCTCAGAATCCGGTGATTGATAAGGCCAATAAGTATAGTGGCAAGGTTACTCTCAAGAACTTGAATACTTATCTGAATAACGACGCATCAGCAGAAGATATCGATACGATTAATACCTATATCAAAAAAGATAGTTTAATAAAAGTCGGTTTAAAAAAGGTAAAAGATTTCGAAAAAGAAGCAGTGACAATAATCGACGAAAAAATGCAAGAAGATATTATATCCGACTTTACTGATATTCAAAACATTCAGCAATTTTTAGAATTAACTGATACTGAAGCCACAGCGAAAAAGGATGTAAAAGAAGCCCAAGACGCGTTAAATTTAGCAGTATTTAAAAAGTACCCGACGCTAACTGAAGATGACATTAAAACCTTACTGGTCACTGATAAATGGCAAGCAACACTCCAGTTACGTGTTGAGTCAGAGATCGAGCGTATTACTGCCCAGCTTGCCGATCGTGTCACGGTACTGGAAGAACGCTATGCTGAGCCATTACCAAATCTGCTCGATGAAGTCGATAGATTAAGCCAAAAGGTCACTGCGCACTTGCAAGCGATGGGAGTGATGTAATGAGTGATGTTAAAGTTCCCGTAGGTTATAAAAGTACTGAGGTTGGTGTTATTCCAGAGGATTGGAGTTTTGATAAAATTCAAAATTTATCAAAGATTACAACTGGAAGTAAAAACACACAAGACAAAATTGCCACCGGCAAATATCCCTTTTTTGTTCGTTCACAAACGATAGAACACATTAACTCATTTTCATTTGATGGTGAAGGTGTCTTGACCGCTGGTGATGGCGTTGGTACTGGAAAGATTTATCACTACATAAATGGAAAATTTGATTTTCATCAAAGAGTCTATTTGATGCATAGCTTTGACAATAGACTAGATGGCTATTATTTTTATCTGTATTTTAGTAATACTTTTTATGACAGAGTTATGTCTATGACTGCAAAGTCTTCTGTAGACTCTGTGCGTCGTGTAATGATTGCAGATATGAATGTAGCATTGCCTCCAAAAGAAGAACAAACCGCTATTGCCACTGCCCTATCCGATATCGATAACTTAATTCAATCTTTAGAAAGGCTTATCTCTAAAAAAGAAGCTATTAAAACGGCTACCATGCAGCAGCTACTCACAGGTAAAACTCGCCTGCCTGAATTTGCTATTTGTGAGGATGGTAACAAAAAAGGGTTTAAACAGACTGAGTTAGGTTTTATTCCAGAGGATTGGGAAGTTAACACATTGTCTAAACTAAGTTCTTATATAAATGACGGTACACACTACACTCCATCGTATGTTCAAAATGGAGTGCCATTCTATAGTGTTGAAAATGTTACAGCTAATGATTTTGTTAATGTTAAACATATCTCTTTTGAAGAACACAATCGCCTGATAAAGCGTTGTAAACCTGAAAGAGGCGACATATTAATGACTCGTATTGGTTCGATAGGTAAAACTAGAATTATTGATTGGGATGTGGATGCAAGTATTTACGTTAGTCTTGCATTGATAAAACCTAGCAATACTATTAAGTCACAATATATGTATGAATTTTCAAAATCTAACTTATTTCAAAAAGAAATTGAAAAAAGAGCACTAGTAAATGCTACACCTCAAAAAATAAATATGGCTGAAATAGGACAAGTTCAGATATGTTATCCAGAAAGTAAGAAAGAACAAATTGCAATCGCTACTATATTGTCAGATATGGACACAGAAATCCAAGCGCTACACACGAGACTTACTAAAACTCAGGATATTAAGCAAGGCATGATGCAGCAGTTATTGACTGGGAAAGTACGCTTGGTAAGCCCATTTAATGAGAAAAATAATTATGTGCCAGCTGATAAGGGTAATCACTAATTATGAGTGAATCAATCACCCTCCAGCACAGAACGATAATCTCAGTAAAGCAGTTACTGAGTGAAGGTCTACTAACTATCCCTGAGTATCAGCGCCCTTACAAATGGAATATCGAAAATATTGCTAGTCTGTTTGATGATATTAAAATGCAACTCGATAAGCCTGCCTATCGCTTAGGTACAGTAGTACTTCATCACGAAAAGAATAGTACTACATTAAATATTGTTGATGGTCAACAGCGCACCCTCACTCTAATGCTAGCTGTATTAGCTATAAATGAGCGGTATAAAGATGAAGATACTTACGACGCCAAACATGTTCGTAAAGTTTTAGGTGATCTACCACAGAAAGCAGTAGCCTTCTCAAAAAAGCAAAGCTTTAGTAGTAATTTTTCACTTTATAACCTACATGAAAACTATAAAGCCATATCTCGCATTATCAGCCGAGGCGACTTTACTCCTAAGCATATCGAGTTTTTATTGGATGGTTGTGAAGTAGTCATATTTATACTTAATGATGAGTCGGAAGCCTTTCAGTTTTTCGACTCCCAAAATGCTCGAGGCAAAGACTTATACCCTCATGACCTGCTCAAAGCTTTCCATTTGCGTGAGTTCAATACTGATGATGAGCAGTTAAAAAAAGATACTGTAACTTACTGGGAGAGCCTAGACGATGATAAGCTAGCATGGCTATTCTCAAAACATCTATATCGAATTAAAAGATGGTCAAAAGGTAAATCAGCACAATTTTTTGGCAAACATGACATAGCAGAATTTAAGGGCATCAGCTTAGATAAAGAAAACGTACCACCCTATGCTAAAAGCTTATCAATTACTCACTACTATATTGACGATTACAATAACAGCATTCACCGTAGCATTGCCAAAACACCCACCTCCTACCCTTTTTCGCTTGAACAAAAAATCATCAATGGCAAGCGTTTTTTTGAAATGGTGGAACATTATGATGCACTAATAAAAACATATAGAGCAGTTCAGATTCAAAAGAGTGATATTGAAGCTTTTAGTCATGAAGTAACCTTATTTGAGAAGAAACTAAACCAACGTGCCTCAAAAGTCGTTTATACCTTAAATACTTATTCGAAATACCGCCGTCATCGAAAAGGTGATAGGCATACACGAAACATTTTTGACAATGCGATGATTTATTATATTGATAAGTTTGGCACAGAAAACTTATCACAGGCCATTGAAATCCTATTTATTTGGGCATATCAAATTCGGTTAAAAAACTATTCTGTTCGTCCTGATGGTATGGACAACCACGCAAATAGCAATAATGGTATGTTCAATCGCATACAGGAAGCCACAGTATCAAAAGATGTGGTGGTGACTGCTATCTCCTCACTTAAGTATAGCGAAATTTACACCAATCAACTCCCAGAAATAGATGAGCAGGGAAAAGAGAGTGCTGGAGAAATATACAGACTATTCAGACATCTTAACTATATAACTCTGGAGAAACAAAATGAAAAATAACAGCACTGCTTCAGAGATTAAACCATTAGATATTAGCAATTTGCTGGCTAGTGACACTACTTATCTTATACCTATGTACCAGCGTAATTACGCTTGGGGCATTGATGAAATACAAACCCTGATCAAAGATATTATTGATGCATATAAGAGAAAACCTGAGTCAAACTATTATCTAGGTACGTTAGTAGTCTTCAAAAAAGATAAGGCTGTTTTTGAAGTCATAGATGGCCAACAACGATTAACCACACTAACTCTCTTAGCCATATATTTATATAAAAATGAAATCTCTAATTGTGCTGAGTATCTAAAGAACTTTAAAGAGCCTAATCTACATTTTGAAAGTCGCCCTCATTCAGCGACCACTTTATCATTACTTTTTAATAAAAACATGACAGCTATATATCAAAACGACTCCATAGTTCATGGCTATGAGATATTAGAAAAAGTCATGCAACGTCTATTTGATAAAGAAGAACCCGAAATATCAATAGCTAGCTTTTGCTCTTTTTTATTCAAAAACGTACAAATAGCTCGTGTACCCGTTCCTCAAGAAACAGACCTCAACCATTATTTTGAAGTAATGAATAACCGGGGTGAACAACTAGAAAAACATGAAATCATTAAGGCAAGATTGCTATCTATTATTGAAAACACAAAAGAACATGAAATAAACCTTGCAGATAAAAAAGTTGTTAAATCATTAATTCATAAAGTGTGGGAATCCTGCAGTAATATGAATAAATATGTGCAATATGGGTTTAAGACCAATCTGCGTACAAAGATTTTTTCAGATGAATGGAATGATTTCAAAGTAGGGAGTTTCGATGATTTGTTAATGAGTTATAAGCAAGATATTGAAGAGCAGCATGAAATAAATAAAACTCGACAAGATCGTATTAATAGTCGAGATATATACGACAAAAATGAAGAAAAGTCGACTCTACATGATATTTTATTTAATAAAAAAGTCATCATACCGTCTAATCCTAATAAGAAAACATCGGAAGACGATAATGAGGAAATATACTATAGCATTATAAACTTTCCAAACTTCTTGTTACAGGTTTTGAGAATACATGTAAACATCAATAACAACCAAGATGTCCTTGCGAATAAGGGCATCCCTCTTGATGACAAGCAATTGCTTACTAAGTTTGATGAATATCTTATAAATGAAGAAGTAGATAACCAGCTAGCCAAAGTCAAAAACTTTATCTATACGTTATTAAAAACTAAGTTTTTATTTGACCAAAATATTATTAAACGTAATACTGAAGAAGGAAAAGGTCATTGGACGCTTGAAAGCCTAAAAAAAACTAAAACAGGTGCTAGCTACACACAGGGCATGTCAGATAACTTAAATGCTGAGCTAGTGATATTGCAAAGTGCATTCCACGTTTCTGCACCGGCTATGAATTATAAATATTGGCTCAATGCAAGTCTACAATATCTTAATCATACATTTGATAGTAAACAGTCTAGTATTCGTAGCGATGAGCTTTTAAAGTATCTTAAAAGGCTAGCTAGAGAGTTTATGATCAAAAGATATATAACCCCAACTGAGGAAAGTGACCTTAGTACAGTGATACAAAGCTACTTCAATGATTTTGTTAATTGTAAAGAAAAGACAGACTCACCATCAGCTATCACTATTGAGCTTAAACAGCTACTAACAATGCTAAGCTACCAAAAAATAAGAAGCTTTGTATTCAATTATCTCGACTATTTAATCTGGTCTAACTGCACAATACCTTCTGAAATCAGAAATAATTTTAGATTCACAGCCCAAGGCTCTATTGAACACTTTCTACCACAAAACCCAATTCATAAAGATAGCAGAAATGAAGTAAATATTAATTTGCATCAGTTTGGTAATCTCTGCTTAATAAATAGCAATCTAAATTCACGTGTTAGCAACCACATGCCTTTAGCTAAAAAAGAATACTATGACGAGGCTTTCAAAAAAAGTGTCGACTCCCTAAAACTGTATAAGATGATTGAAATTTTTAAGTCTAGCGATAATAAATGGGGTGAAAAACAAGCTCTTAAACATGAAACCCAAATGCTTAAACTTTTTGAAAAAGCTTTGAATATTAATATACAAGGGCTCGAACAACGATGAGTAACATCAACCAGCGGGAACGGATAACCCAAAATCGTGTCGTACAATTCTTTCAAGACGAATTAGGCTATCGTTATTTAGGCAACTGGCACTCCAGAGCTGACAATAAAAACATTGAAAGGGGTATTCTAGAGCAATGGCTTAAAGGGCGTAATGTCAGTACGCCGCTCATCGCACGTGCTATTAGCACCTTGGAAAAGGCAGCTTCTTTAGGAAGTGGTATCAAGCTTTATGATGCCAACAAAGAAATCTATCGGTTGCTACGCTATGGTGTGAAAGAAAAGGAAGGCTCGGGCGAGCACACACAAACGGTTTGGTTAATCGACTGGGAGAACCCGGAAGCAAATGACTTTGCTATTGCTGAAGAAGTGTCGATCAAAGGCGAACATAAAAAACGCCCTGATGTGGTGTTATATGTGAATGGTATCGCTCTTGGCGTACTGGAGCTTAAACGCTCTACCATTTCAGTCTCTGAAGGTATACGTCAAAATCTTGATAACCAAAGCAAGGACTTCGTTCGTAACTTTTTTACCACTATGCAGCTGGTCATGGCAGGTAATGATAGCCAAGGATTGCGTTATGGGACTATTGAGACACCAGAGCGCTATTATTTAGAATGGAAAGAGGCACACCCTGACCATACGCCACAATCAGATGCCAGTATTCCACAGTATATTAGCAATTTAGATGCTAGCAACGAGCTATTAGACACGCATCTATATCATTTTTGCAACAAGCAACGCTTTCTCGATATCATTCACAACTTTCTAGTTTATGACATGGGCATCAAGAAAACTTGCCGGCATAATCAGTTCTTTGGCGTGCAATCGGCGAAACGTTATCTTGCTGAGCGTAAAGATGGCATTATTTGGCATACCCAAGGTTCAGGTAAAAGCCTCACTATGGTATGGCTAGCCAAGTGGATACGTGAGAATATTGAGAATAGCCGTGTACTGGTCATTACTGACCGTACAGAATTAGACGAACAGATTGAAGGCGTGTTTTCAGGTATTGACGAAGATATCTATCGCACTAAAAGTGGTGCAGATTTGATCAACAATCTTAATCAACCCAACCCTTGGCTGATATGCTCATTGGTACATAAATTTGGGCGGCAAGGTGAAAGCGATGACGATGACTCTGGTAGTACTGATGACTTTATCCGTGAGCTAAAAAACAGCCTTTCGTCAAACTTCAGCGCTAAAGGCGACATCTATGTCTTCGTAGATGAGTGTCACCGTACCCAGTCAGGTCGGCTACACAACGCGATGACCACCCTACTCCCTAATGCTACATTTATTGGCTTTACGGGTACGCCACTACTAAAAAAAGACCAGCAAAAATCTATTGAGGTTTTTGGTCCCTATATCCATACCTACAAATTCGATGAAGCGGTAGCTGATGGCGTTGTACTTGATTTGCGTTATGAGGCACGTGATATCGACCAACAGTTGCTGTCACCAGACAAAATTGATAAATGGTTCGATGCCAAAACACGTGGACTGACCAACATTGCTAAAACTCAGCTGAAGCAGAAATGGGGCACGATGCAGCGGGTGTTATCGAGTCACTCTCGCCTAGAGCAAATCAAGAACGATATCTTATATGATATGGAGACACGCCCACGATTGGCGGATGGTCGAGGTAACGCCATGCTCGTGTGTGGCAGTATCTACCAAGCCTGCAAAGTCTATGAGATGTTTAGCCATACTCATCTAAAAGATAAAGTTGCCATCATTACTAGCTATCAGCCTACTGCCGATAGCATTAAGGGTGAAGAAACTGGTGAGGGCACGACTGAAAAGCTATTTAAATATGCAACCTATCGCAAAATGATCGCCGAATATTACGATATCGATGAACAAGAGGCTGGCGCGAAAGTTGAAGACTTTGAGAAAGAAGTCAAAAAGCGCTTTGTCGATGAACCTGGGCAGATGCGATTATTGATCGTTGTTGATAAGCTGTTAACTGGCTTTGATGCACCTTCAGCGACTTACCTTTATATCGATAAAAAGATGGCTGATCATAATCTATTTCAGGCCATTTGCCGCGTTAATCGCCTAGACGGTGAAGATAAAGAATATGGCTACATTATCGACTATCAGGATCTATTTCAGTCACTAGATAAAGCCATATCTAGCTATACGCAGGGTGCCTTCTCTGACTATGACAGTAAAGACATCGAGGGATTACTAAAAAACCGCCTTGAGTCTGCCAAACAAGACTTAGATAATGCTCTGGAGATGGTACGAGGTTTATGCGAACCTGTTAAATACCCTAAGAACACCCAAGATTACTATGCTTACTTCTGCTCTACAGATGACGCCTCTATTGATGAAAAGTTAGAGAAAGAACAGCTGCGAGTTACCTTGTATAAAAGCGTAGCTAAATTATTACGTGCTTATGCCAACATCGCTAATGAAATGGCAGACTGTGGCTATAGTGCGGCTGAAATCACTCGCATTCAGAACGATGTTAAGCACTTTGAGAGCGTACGCGAAAGCATCAAAATGATGAGCGCCGATATGCTCGATATGAAGCTCTACGAGCCAGCCATGCGTCACTTGCTTGACAGTTATATCCGTGCTGAACCCAGCGATACCGTTATGGACTTTGAAGAGCTTGGTTTGATTGAGCTAATCGTCGATAAAGGGACTGATGAGCTTATCAAGGCGCTACCCGATGACATTACTAACGATGAAAGTAACGTGGCTGAAACCATTGAAAATAACGTGCGTAAAACGATCGTTGATGAAAACCCTGTTAATCCTAAGTACTATGAGCACATGTCTATCTTACTAGATGAACTCATCACATTACGTCGGCAAAAAGCATTGGATTATAAAGAATACTTAGAAAAAATTAGAGAGCTGTCTAGCAAGGTGCTAAGACCTAATGGTGCGAATAGTAATTATCCAGAATCCATAAATACCAATGCTAAACGCGCATTGTATGATAACTTGGATCAAGACGAAGAATTGGCTGATAAACTTGACGCCGCTGTCAGGCGAAATAAACAAGCAGATTGGATAGGACATTTGCTAAAAGAGCGTAAGATTACAAATACTGTCAGAGAAACTGTGGCCCAATATAATAAAAAGGCTGACAACAAAATAGAAGTCGATATAGAACAAACTATGTCTCTGATTAAAGCTCAAGCGGAATATAAATAGTGCAACTAACTATTGGCTCGTTAGACATTCAATTGCAGCGCAAGATCATTAAGCATCTACATATCAGTGTGATGCCACCTGACGGTCAAATTAGAGTGGCTGCACCTGAATCAATGACAGAAACTGCTATTCGAATGGCGGTGATTAACCGTATACCTTGGATTCGAAAACAGCAGGCAAATTTTGCCAAGCAAGTCCGCCAGTCTACTCGAGAAATGATCAGTGGAGAGACGCATTATTTATGGGGCAGACGTTACCGGCTTGAGGTTATTGAGTTAGATGCAACTCAAAGCATAGTAAGTCGAGTTAAACTAAAAGGTGCCAAGCTTATCTTAACTGTCAGTATTGGAACATCAACTGCTGATAAATTAAAAATATTAAACGAATACTATCGCACCCGACTCAAAGCTCGTGCTCCTGATTTAATCCATAAATGGTCTGAGCAGGTTGATGTGACTACCTCAAGCTGGCAAGTACAAAAAATGAAGACTAAGTGGGGAAGCTGTAATATCGAGGAAGGACGAATATTACTTAATCTTGAATTAGCTAAAAAGCCCCTTCCCTGTTTAGAGTACATCATTGTGCATGAGCTATTACACTTTAGAGAACGACAGCATAACAATAGGTTTAAAGCTTTATTAGATACACACATGCCTGACTGGAGATCGAGACGTGATCTACTTAATCGAATGCCTTTGGGTCAAGAGAACTGGAAGCAGCGGGAGTAACTTTTGATAACCCAGTTAGTAGTAAAGAATGATAGTTATTATTCTAAGTAACGTCTCAGAATTATTATATCACTACAAATCGATTACTTAAGGAAGCTATAATGTATAGGGATTTAGAACCACATCTTGACGATATACAACGTAGTGTAAAATCAAAGTTCGAAAACTATAAACAGCTTTTTGAATCCATTGATGGTTTTTGAGCCTTTCCTAAAAACTGTGTAACTGCTTATAATCCATTAACCGGAGAATAAGCAATGACTACTCAATCTGACATTAAAAAGCTGGCCGAGCAAATGGCTGGTAGCATGAAAAGCTTTGATGACATCAAAGACTTCCAAAAGCAGCTCATGCAATCCTTTATTGATACTGCCTTAGAAGCTGAGATGGAAGACCATCTCGGCTATCCCAAGCATGAAAAGGCGGATAAACCTAATAAGCGTAACG
>Ga0208014_1000425_pt1 | contig 17769 bp, 19 predicted proteins | sample 25_taG_FD_184099 | JGI IMG/M metagenome (GOLD analysis project Ga0208014, IMG submission 184099) | Marine viral communities from Cariaco Basin, Caribbean Sea - 25_WHOI_OMZ (SPAdes) (version 2) | ecosystem: Environmental > Aquatic > Marine > Oceanic | place: Caribbean Sea: Cariaco Basin...
GCCACATGCCAAGCAGCTCTTTTTTACCATCAAGAGCAACGCCTAAGGCCAGATAGATAGCTTTGTTGATGATCTGCTTGTCCTGACGAACTTTGACGACAATGCAGTCTAAGTAGACGATAGGATAGACGCTGCTCAGTGGCCGGTTCTGCCAAGCGGTGATGTCATCCAAGATGTTGTCAGTGACTCTGGAAACCAAGCTGCTTGAGATGTCGACGTCGTAGATGTCCTTGATGGTTTCGACAATCTCAGTAGTGGTTTGACCTTTGGCGTATGAGCGAGGATAAGCAAGTGTGTGGGGCACACTTGCCCGAAGCGCAAGACGTAAGGCTATGCCTGTAGTGAAATATGATTTTATCATCAAGGCCACTAATACGGGTTTGATGCTTACTGACGAGTACAGGATCAAAGCTGCTATCACGGTCTCTTGGGGTAGAGATCTCAAGATCGCCTGTGTCGCTACGGACGGTTTTTTTAGTGTGTCCATTGCGCTTATTAGGCTTGTCTGCTTTCTCATGCTTGGGGTAGCCAAGATGGTTTTCCATCTCAGCTTCTAAGGCAGTATCGATAAACGACTGCATGAGCTGCTTTTGAAAGTCTTTGATGTCATCGAAGCTTTTCATGCTACTAGCCATTTGCTCGGCCAGTTTTTTAAGGTCAGATTGAGTAGTCATTGCTTATTCTCCTGTTAGTGGATTATAAGCAGTTACACACTTTTTAGGAAAGGCTCGCTCCATCTGACGAAAGAGCTACGTGATGGGTCATAGAATATTATTAAAAGCTAGTTCTTGACATGCGTCATCCTTAAAAAAGGTTACTAAATAGTATGTTAAAAACTTCATCATGTTGTTGCTTAGACGCTAAAGCCTCTCTCTGAGCAGATACCGCTTCGATAAAATATGGTTTGCATATTCTATGTGTGAATAAATCAAGATTAGATGCATTTTTCAACTGCGTTAAATGCTCTTCATCTGCTTCCAACTTGCCATCTGTAACTTCATCGTATCTAATATTTAATGAATCTAGTTTCTCGTAAAACGCATAACTACTAATGTGTGCTCTCAAGTCGTAATGGATATTTAGATCATCAAGCCTATTGGTTAGTAACTCAAAATATTCATCGCTATCAGATACTCTATTAAATAGAATTCTGATTTTATCAGCAGGTATACCTATACTGAGCAATGTCTCAATTGTTCTAATACTATCTTTTATCAATTTAAGTGACGAATTGATAACCGGAATAAGAACGAAATCGTAATCATCATGACAGCCTTCCATTTCTTGCATCTTTTGAATTGTTTTTTCGTATGCAGCTATTTCAATTTCAACTATCACTGACATAGACTGCATTAAGGTTTGATGCACAGATGAGAGCTTATCTGCAGTAATAAATATCTCATCACCTTTGGTATCTTCATTGATGTAACCGACTTTATAATAAATTGGCTTTCGCATCCGATTTCTAATAGGGCCTCTTCCTGTAATCGTTTTTGTCGAATTTCCTGAAGAATTTATTATCAGCACACGAAATTCTGGCTTAGATTTTTTTGATGGGCGATTATCATTATTCATGTTAATACTTACCTTTTTTTTATAAAAACTAACGATATATTTATAGTAATCGAGCTTCTGTATAAAGCAAAAAACTCTCTCAGCTACCACGTGGTTCTCGCAGTTTACACACGTCGATGATTTATCGCAAGTCATTGAAAGTAATAAGTATTTGTGTATTTTAGAAAAGATATTACATCTATAGATACTGAACCGCCCCGGGATTGTCGGAGACTCAACATTCTGAGAGAATACGACAATGAAAAGACAAACCTACACTCCTGAGATTAAAGAACGCGCCGTTCGCATGCTGATTGAAGCATTAAGCGACTATCCCTCCACCTGGTCAGCTATTCAAGCAATTGCACCTAAGATTGGCTGTACGCCTGAGACACTGCGATCATGGCATAAAAAGCACATAGACCAAACCATTCCTGCCTCAGTGCAAGCTCAAAGTGACAAAGAGCGTATCAAAGAGCTTGAACGAGAGAACAAAGAGCTCAAGCAAGCCAATGAGATTATACGTAAGGCTGCTGCTTTTTTCGCCCAGGCGGAGAAGGGCCGCTGACTAAAATCATGATTCAATTCATCGACGACAATAAACATCTTTATGGGGTCGAGCTGATCTGTAGAGTATTACCGATTGCCCCGTCAACCTATCATCGTAAAAAATATTTAGCTAATAATCCTGAAAAACGTTCACTGCGCAGTCAGCATGACGACTATTATGTCAGCGAGATTAAACGTATCTGGCAGGACAGTAAATGCCGTTACGGTGTTCGTAAAGTCTGGCAGCAGATGAAAGCTGACGGATTAAAGGTTGCTCGTTGCACCGTCGAGCGTTTAATGAAGCAGTATGGTATGCAAGGCATCTGGCGCGGTAAGGGTAAGATTACCACCAACAGCCGTGATGACCAAAAACGCGCTGATGACTTGGTCAATCGTAACTTTAATGCCCGTCGTCCTAATCAGCTTTGGGTTGCAGATTTTACCTATATCAAGACACTGAGTGGCTGGGTTTATACTGCTTTTATTATTGATGTGTTCGCTCGTGCCATTGTGGGCTGGAAAGTATCCAATCGCATGAACACCGATATGGTGATGGCCGCGCTCAATCAAGCGATAGCAGATAGGAATAATCCCAAAGATGTGATTCATCACAGTGATCGAGGGGTTCAGTACTTATCTATTCGCTATACTGAACCGCCCCGAGATTGTCGGAGACTCAACTTTCTGAGAGAATACGACAATGAAAACACGAAACTATACCCCTGAAATGAAAGAGCGCGCCGTCCGTATGCTAATTGAAGCTAAAGACGACTACCCATCCACCTGGTCATCCATCAAAGCCATAGCACCAAAGATAGGTTACACGCCTGAGACCCTACGATCATGGCATAAAAAGCACATTGACAAAACCATTCCTGCAAATATTCAAGCTCAAAGCCAAGCCGAGCGTATCAAAGAGCTTGAACGTGAGAACAGAGAGTTAAAGCAAGCCAATGAAATTATAAAGAAAGCTGCTGCTTTTTTCGCCCAGGCGGAGCTCGACCGCAAACCCAAGTAATGGTTGATTTTATAGATGACCACAAACCACAATATGGAGTCGAGCCAATCTGTAGAGTACTACCGATTGCTCCATCCACATACTATCGTGCCAAAGAGCTAGAATTCAGTCCTAAAAAGCGTTCACAGCGTAGTCAGCATGACGATTTCTATCTTAATGAGATTAAACGTATCTGGCAGGACAGCAAGTGCCGTTATGGTACTCGTAAAGTCTGGCAACAGTTGAAAGCAGAGGGTATACATCCTGCACGCTGCACTGTAGAGCGTTTAATGCGTCAGCATGGAATGCAGGGTATTTGGCGAGGTAAAGGTAAGATAACGACTAAGTCTCGTGACGATCAAAAGCGTGCTGATGATTTGGTTAATCGTAACTTTAATGCCCATCGCCCTAACCAACTATGGGTTGCTGATTTTACCTATATAAAGACACTGAGTGGCTGGGTATATACCGCCTTTATCATTGATGTATTTGCTCGCGCTATCGTTGGCTGGAAAGTATCAGATCGTATGAACACTGATATGGTGATGGCAGCACTAAACCAAGCCATTGCAGACAGAAACCATCCTAAAGATGTCATTCATCATAGTGATCGCGGCGTTCAGTACTTATCAATTCGCTATACTGATAAGATGGCTGATTCTGGCGTCATTGCATCTGTTGGCACGACAGGTGATTCATACGATAATGCGTTGGCTGAAACGGTTAACGGACTTTATAAAACGGAGGTGATTGAATATTTAAAACAGCAGTGGCAAGGTGTGAGTGATGTTGAATTAGCAACCCTTGAATGGGTCGTCACTCGAGCATAGCTCTCGCCTTGCAAAGCTAAATCGATACTTAATCGATTTTTAACGCTTCTCAGGTTTAACAAAACACGTTTGCATAGTACGATTGGTTATGTGTCGCCTTTTGAGTTTGAGAGACGATACTATGATAGTTTTATTGAGTCAGACAAAGCTGCCTGACTCAAGCAATCCACTCTCCGATATAGTCGGGGCGGTTCAGTTCAAGAGATAGATGAGAAACCATTTCTACCAGGAAAATCAGGCGCTAATTGCCTTGCATTAGGCATTTTCAACCATAATCTTACTAACTTACGATTTTTATCTATCTCATCATAATCTACAAAAGAAGTTCTTGAATGCATTACAATATAGTTATTGCATAGTTGTATATCACCAGGCTCTAAAATCATATTAATTCTTAGCTCATTTCGATGACTTATTTCATCGAAAATATTAAGTGCGTCCTTTTGTACTCTAGATAATGGAATATTTTTTCTTTCATGTCCAACCTCAATATATTGTCTTAGGTACCGACATGCTAGCTTGCCTTCCCAATAACTAAATATGGGGCTTAATGAGGGTTCATCTTCACCAAGATGGTTATAATAAGCTGGATGATAATAGTAGGCTAGATACTCTGGATATTCTTTTAAAATTGTATTATAAACTGTCGCAAAACTTACCAAACTACTTTCCCCACCTTCTTTCGCTTTTCTTATGGATAGAAGACCTACAACGTCCGACATATCAGAGTGGTAGGGTAAATTAGCATTTGTTCGATAGACTCTTGTTTGTTTATTTTTTACATCCCCTACATTTTCCACATAGCCTAACAGTTCTTGTTGTATATTCTGGGTTACAGGCATACCTAAATACAAGCCCAAGATATAATAAATATCTATAAGCTCCTCTTCATTAAATCGTTTGACATCTAAGCCTTTTATTACAATAAAACCATAGCCATTCTCAAGTTGATCCGATATTTTATCGATAAAATTTAAAAACTTTTCATCTTTAATATGTATATCATCTTTATTAAAGTGAGGAGCTTTTTTCCCTAGATTAGTGATATGCTGATGTGCCGCATCCAAAACTGACAATAAATAATCATCAAGTCTAATTATCCAATCATTATTATTGATAATATCATTGCCGAACCAAGCGCATTTCTCTTCAATAGGGGATGTTAATATTGTTTTCATTTCGTTAACCTTTGATACTAAAATAATCTTATTAGACAATATGCCAGATTTAAAATCTAAAATCAGACTAACCCATCGTTGCCATTTCTTGCTGAGTGAAAAACGATGCACCCTTAGGTATTTCTGGCAGCTGTACAAGGTTGGGAGTCAATCTAACATTACCACTTATCACGCCTTTTACCAAAGCGCCTTCATGCTTACTTGGTAGCGGGTTTGGTGATAGCGCATGTGCATCTTCTGCCTTGTATACGGAGATGAATAAGTATCTGGGCAAGTCGCTTTTGTTCGGCCCTGATGAATGCAGCAACCTACTATGCATAAAGCATATAGAACCTGGCTTACCGATACAGGGTACAAACTGTTGGCATTTTTTCGCTTCTATGTCATCACTCACTTTACCCACAAACTTCCCATTTTCCCAATGGGAAAACAGATCTTCTTTATGACTACTGGGCACCACCAGTAGTGGTCCGTTTTCCATCGTAACCTCACCGATCATTAGTAGTGCCGTCAGCATGTCATCGTTGGTGTGCGGCGTAAATGGAAAGTCTTGATGCCATTTGACGGTAGTCGACGTATTGGGCAACTTGGCATTGATTTTACTATGGTGAAAGCATGTGCCATTACCGCCTATCAAGTCGCTTGCCATTTCTGACATATTGGATTTAAGTGCTATATCTGCAAAGGACTCAGATATTTCTGTCGGTGATGTAACACGGCGTAGAGAGGGGTTTTTAGCACTGTGATCTTTTGGATCGATATCAAACCTTGCTCTACCATCTAATGTTGAACCCCAAGCTTCGGCATGTACCTTACTCTCATCTATCCAAAAATTTATTTGATTAAGAAGGTCTGTGAGATCAGTAGAGTCAATAGCGTTTTCTACTACTAAATAACCTCTATCGTGATACTGCTTAATTTGTTCATTGGTTAACATTTAATACTCCTTCCTTTTTTACTTATGCTGCTTATCCGATTAATTCATTATTTGATCGATATCTGCTTGGCTTGGAACGGTTAGACCGTAGACGCTCAGTATTTTTTCTAGATCACCAGACTGTTTCATTTTTTCTATACCGTCCGAGATGATTTGATAAGTTTCAGTATCACCTTTTTTCACACCAATCCCGACGACAATAGGATATAGCTCTTGTGTTGAAGTGATTTTCACGCGATCGCCAAGTTTCATTTCCGCGGCTTTCATGACGGCAGCATCATCATATTGAATATCTACAGCTCTAGAGAGCAATGCTTGAGAGGTTTGCGGTGAGGTTTCGTATTCACGAATTTCGATAGCGCCTTGGTTTTGTTCCACGCATTTGGCGGATATTTTTCCTAATTGATTGACAAATTCTGTGCCTTTAATCGCACCAACCTTTTGACCACATAAGTCATCTGCCCCTTGAGGTGCAAGGTCTGAGTCACCACGCACCAGCAATGAGATGTCGGTCTTGTAATAAGGAATCATATCAATCTGCGCTAAGCGATCTTTAGTGATGTACATTGCTGAATACAGCACATCAAACTTGTCCCCTTTTAGCCCAGGAATGAGGTTTGCCCATCTGGTATCTTCCCATTTGGGTGTGATATCACCATTAAGCTCCGCTACTTTGGCCATAATCTCCACATCTACCCCGACCGGATTGCCCTGCTCATCCAAATACTCATAAGGCGGAAAGGTCATATCAGAGCCTATGGTTAGTACTCGTTTATCAGCACCTGCGCTCTCAGTAGCAGTGGCGCTGCTTTCTTGACTACTGGTAGGTGCTTCACTCGAACAGGCATTTAATACTAAGCCTGCAGCGGCAGAAAGTAATATCATTTTTAATGGCTTCATCGTAGTCATTCCTAGTGGGTTAATGAATTTAAACAACCGTATTAAATGTGTTGGTAACATCTTTATCGCTTAACTCAGTTATACTAAAGACGACCTATTAAAAGCAATTTTGAAAAACCTACCCACTACTACTGCAAATCCTATTTAAAAAAATCGCTTTGTTTTCAATGCACTCTGTATAGTAATAATTTTACATACAGAGGTGATTTATGAATGACTTTAAAAACAACAATCTTAAAAGCGAAGAACAGGCACGCATTGACCTTGCCGCTTGTTTTCGTTGGTTTGCACGTCTGAACATGCATGAGGCAGTCGCCAACCATTTCAGTGCGTCGGTATCTGAAGATGGTAGTCAATTTCTGATCAATCCAAAATGGCAACACTTTTCGACCATTAAAGCGAGTGATTTAATCTTGTTAGATACCAATAATCCTGATAATGAGTTATTGGCAAAAATTGACCCAACCGCGTGGGCTATACACAGTCAAATCCATCTATTAAGACCAGATATCAAATGCGTGCTGCATTTGCATCCGATTTATACGACTACCATCTCAACGCTAAAAGATCCGACCATTAAACCGATTGATCAAAACACGGCGCGCTATTTTAATCGTGTGAGCTACGATGATTGTTATCAAGGTATGGCTGATAGCAATGCGGAAGGCAAACGACTCGCCAGCTTATTAGGCGAGCATAGTCGTCTGATGATGGGCAATCACGGGGTACTTATCGGCTCGCACAGCATCGGTGTGGCATTTGATGACATGTATACCATTGAGCGCGCCTGCCAAGTGCTCACAACCGCCTATGCGACCAATCAGCCATTGCGCCTCATCCCTGATGACGTCGCAGAAAAGACGGCTCAAGATTGGGAGTCTATAGAGGACTTTAGCGAAGCACATTTAGAAGAGATTAAAAGGTTACTGCTGATACAAGAACCTGATTTTATTGAATAATTTTTTTAGTAAAAACTTTGTTTGTCCAGCCTATCCATACTTGTCTGATATAAAAAATGCAATACTAAAGAAAAAGCCCTTATATACGATCATATAAGGGCTTTTTTGGCGACTCTGATTGATATAAAAACTGATCTATGAAAACGAGTTCTTACTTTTAATTAATATTTTGTACAAACTGGTTGAAGCGCTCGTTGGTACTGTTTCTCAGTACCTCAGGTGATCCTTGCTCAACAATATGACCACCTTCCATAAAGATGACACGGTCGGAAATATCGAATGCAAAGCTCATTTCATGCGTGACAATAATCATGGTCAAGCCTTCTTTGGCAAGCTGTTCCATTACTTTTAATACTTCACTGACCAGCTCAGGATCTAAGGCAGACGTTGGTTCATCAAATAAGATAATAGAAGGTTCCATCGCGAGCGCACGGGCAATCGCTACCCGCTGCTGTTGTCCGCCTGAGAGCTGATGCGGGTATTTTTTTGCATGGGCCTTCATACCGACTTTGTCGAGCATCGCAATTGCGGTCAGCTGATTGATGCCTTTGTCATATACCTTATGGTACTGAGGTGCCAGCATGATATTTTCTAAAACAGTCTTATGCGGGAACAAATTAAAATTCTGAAACACCATGCCGATATTTATAATTTGCTCTTTAAAGGGCTTAGATTTATCGGTCAGAACAGTATCTTTTAGAAAAGGATTACCCATCAAATTAACCGTGCCTTTATTAAGTGTCTCCAAGCTATTTAACGTACGAATAAAAGTAGTTTTCCCTGAGCCTGATGGGCCAATAATAGACACCACCTCGCCCCATTTCACGTTAAGATCAATACCCTTTAGTACATGGTGCTCGCCATAGGATTTGTGAATATTAATGGCTTCCAGTGCATAATCGCCTTTTCGCTCTTGGTTTATTTCTTTGTAATTATTCAAAGATTTATTGCTACTGATATTACCAACCAACTCACCTTCTTTCAAAATACCGGGCTTCTTTTGCGTAATATCGATAAACTTTTCAAAGCGTTGAATCAAGAAGCCAAAAACAGTGACAATCAAGATGTAGTAAAACGCGACCGCCAACATGGTTTCAAGCACCAAGAAGTTCTGTGTATACAAACGCTGTCCAACCAATAGAATCTCAGTCAAAGAAATAACCGATACCAGTGAGGTGAGTTTGACGATAACGACAAACTCGTTGCTCAATGTAGGTAAGGCGATTCTTAACGCTTGCGGCACTACAATCAGTCGTTGAATACCCATCGGCTTGATACCCAAGGCCTTGCCCGCCTCTATCTGAGCTTGATGAACTGAGTTGAGACCACCGCGATGAATCTCAGCAATATAGGCGGTCTCACATAAGGTCAATGCAATCAGGCCAGACATGAACGACGAAGATAAGATCACGCTGGTTTGTGGAAACACCTGCGGCATACTGTAAATGAAGATCAAAAGTACCAACAAAGGAATACTGCGGAATAACCAGATATAAGCGCGGCTTAATAACGAAACAGGTTTGATTTTAGATTTTTTGCCCAGTGCCATCACAAAACCTAGGACGATACCCAAAATCCATACCAATACACTAAGTTCAATCACAGTTAAGGTGGCTTGCCAGAAGTTTGTGTCTTTTAGCAAGCTAAAAGTATATGCCCAATCAAATTGCATGATCTGTCCTCTAAAATTCGTTAAGGAGTGAAGCTATAACAACGTCGCAACAAGCTTGTCTAAAAAGTGACTGCAAGCGTTTAATTGACTAATAGCAATGTATTCATTGGGTTTGTGAGCAACCTCGATAGAGCCTGGGCCACAGACCAAAATGGGAGAGTCAAAACATTGTTGGAACAAGCCTGCCTCTGTACCAAAAGAGAGTTTGGTGATGTTGGACTGTGGCAATAACGCTTGGATACTTTTTAATTCTGGCTGCGTTTGGTTGGTCATTAGCCCAGGATACTGATTGATGTCTTGCAGCTCATAACGATAGCTGGCATCTTTTGCCGCAAAATCCTTTAAGATCTGTGTTTGAATCGCGGCAATACTGTCTTCTGCGACATTGCGAATTTCATAATCTAATTGACACAGATTGGGTACGACATTTAACGCGGTACCGCCGTGAATCTTGCCTACATGAATGGTGGAGTAAGGAATGTCATACCCCGTATCCAGATGTCCTTCTTTGGCAACCACTTGCTGACTGTCAATCAAGCTTTGTACAAAGGCACTGGCCGCGTGAATGGCATTGGTATAATTTGGCGCAAGAGCGGAGTGTCCTTCTGTGCCATAAAACTGCACTTGAAACACGGCTTTGCCTTTATGACTGGTAGCCACATCCATCAAGGTCGGCTCCCCTATAATCACCACTCTAGGCGGGATAATTAAGCTGCTCAGTTGCGTTAGGATGTGCCTGACACCCACGCAGCCGATCTCTTCGTCATAGGATAGGCACAGATGCAGCGGATAAGTTAAGGGCATGTCCGCGGCCCTTTTCATTATGACTAGCGCGCAGGCAATAAACCCTTTCATATCGGCGCTGCCACGACCATAAACATTGTTATTTTTTATGACGGCCTCAAAAGGGTTAGTGTCCCAGTCTTGACCATCAACAGGTACCACATCGGTATGGCCTGACAACAACACGCCAGCGCTGTCTTTAGGGCCTGTGCTAATGAATAGATTGGCTTTGTTCTGCGCGTCGTTATAATCGATAGTGATGTCGATATTCTTATGATCTAAATAGTGTTTGACGTAGTCAATCAGTGGTAAATTACTCTTATAAGAGGTGGTATCAAAAGCAATGAGTTGTTCTAATACGGCTAGGCATTCTGAGTGATGTTGCATTTGCCTTCCTTATTCTTTTTGGTTTTTGATATGTGCTTCGGAGAAATATGAGACACTCATGCCAGGTATGTATTGGTTGGAAATAAAAGCTTGGCAGCGACTTGAAAAGGCCTGTTGGACATTGGTCAGAGTGGCGTTTTTGGGCGTGGCGATGCCGATTTTCATGGGCCTCATATCACCAGATATTCTAACCATGACCAACTTTTTACCATCGTTAGATAAGTTGCTCTTTGGGCGAACATTTAAGATGGTGTAGCCAATGTTGTTACCCACCATCGAGCGAATCAGATCAACATATTTACAGGTGTCGATAATGTTGGGCTTGAGGTTGTTTTTGCGAAACAAAGATAGGAAGTAGTCATTACTGTAGGGCATATCGAGCAGGACCATTGGATATTCGGCCAACTCTTCTAACGTCACCGCCTTGTGCTTGGCCAGCGGGTGCGTCTCAGACAATAAAACGTACGGCGGTAAGTCAGCCAGCGGTGTAAAATTGATGACGTTCTCATCGATATGTAAGTCGTACAGTAAAGCCAGATCTAAAGTGTTTTTTGTGAGCTCTTGCGTTAAATTGTGATGATCGTCAATCACCGCTTCTAAATCTACCTGCTTATACAAATTTGCAAATCCATGTATGATTTCAGCGTAAACAAAAGGCGCAAAGGCTGAAAAACAGCCGACTTTGATCTTGCCGCGCATAATGCCTGTGAAGTCAGCCGACATTGAATACAGATCAGAGGATTGTGCCAAAATCACTTTACAGGCATCTTTGACCTGCTCGCCGATCTCGGTCAAAAGCAAGCCTTTAGCATGCTGGCGAATGAACAGCTGGACATGAAGCTCTTGTTCCATATGTGCAATCGCAGCCGATATTGACGGCGAGGAGATATGTATTTTTTCAGAGGCAATGATGATACTGCCGCTTTCTGCGGTAGTGACAAAATATTCCATCTGACGTAACGTAATTCGACTTAACACGATAGATCCTTTTATTAAATAGCGGTTTATAAATCTCCAGGCACGCCATAGCTCGGTGAAATGGTAGGATTCAAGGCTCGCACAATATAGTCATCTAATTGCGGCTCATATATGTCCCATAATTTCTGTAAGTCCTCTATGGGCGTGTCTGACCAATCCACTCGTAGATCGACAATCGGCCACGTGGCTTTGTCTACTACCAGCAAGCCTGCCGAATGCACCTCCCCTTCTTCACCGCCCGCGTGATAACCCGATACTAAGCTTTCAAGCAATCTGCTGGCAAGAGAGCCTTCGCTTTGCTCAAAAGTCATGAGCATCTTTTCAGGAACAGCTGTGCTAGACAGCATATTACCAGCACAGGCAGCACGTTTACCTTGCGCAGTCGCAAACGTCCCCAAGGTATGCTCACCGCTAAATACAAAAGGTGCATCGGTCGCGCTAAGTGCCATCAGCTGCCGATACTGAATAAACTCAGTGCTCTTAATCAGCTCATGACCGGCATCGATCGGGGTTAGGTTGTATTGCATCATTTCAATCAGTATTTGCGACAAGTTAGGGTCAGTGATGTTTTGACTAGCAACTACGCCAACGCCTGCCTTGGCACGAATACAGCGAGAGGCCACGGCGGGTGATGAGGAGCTGATCGCTGCACCCAACTGCCCTGTTTTTTCACATCGCGCAATAATAGAAAATGTCATTATATATCCTTAGTATAATTATGGTTTTAAATTACAGCGGTCGCGTCGATCTCAACCAGCCATTCAGGACGTGCCAGCGCAGAGACTACAATGCCTGTCGATACAGGATGCACACCTTTTAGCCAGCGCCCAACCACCCGATAAACGTCCTCACGGTATCTAGGGTCGATGATATAAATGGTGATTTTGCAGATGTCAGTCAGCTCGCCACCTGCCTCTTTGAGTAGCATGCTGATGTTATGCATGGCTTGCTCGGTTTGGCCTTTGACATCACCCACACATACGCTTTTACTGGTGTCTAAGTCTTGGCCTATTTGCCCGCGTAAAAACACAGTACTGCCTTTTGCGACGACTGCTTGGCACAAGTCGTTATCGATATTTTGCTCAGGGTAAGTTTCTTGGGTATTAAAGGTTCGAATACGGGTATGTTTCATAGATGTCATGGTTGACCTCTTATCAGTCTCAATTTTTCAAGAAGATGGACAGTATGTAATGGTTAAAGGATGTTCTATCGCCTTACAAACAGTATGTCGCAAATCAAATTCAAGGCAAATTAAGATTTCCTTTCCAGTGGTTAGGCTAAGCCATATCAGAGTGATTCGGTTTTTTTGAGGTAGCTATTCAGGACATACGATTGTCATTTTAAATACAGAAAAATTAATATGATTTGGGTGGATGTGACCTTGATAGAGAGTCATATCTTCAAAAAGTAATGATTCAAAATATTAATTTTTATGCAGAGAGAATGGTCATATGTCAATCGATAATAAAAGTGTAGACACACTGATTGTGGGTTCAGGTCAGGCAGGTATTGCGATGAGTGAGCATTTGGGCCATCTCGGTATTGAGCATGTCGTCTTAGAAAAAAATAGAATTGCCGAGGCGTGGCGCACGCGTCGATGGGATTCATTAGTCGCCAACGGTCCCTGCTGGCATGATAAATTTCCAAATATGGACTTCCCTCATGATCCAGACAGTTTTGTGCCGCACGGCGAAGTCGCTGAGTATTTTGAAAACTATGCCAAGATGATTGACGCACCGATTGAGACGGGCGTAGAAGTACAAAACATCGTTAAAAATAAGAACAAAAAAGGCTTTAGCGTCACCACCAGTCAAGGCACGCTTTTTGCCAATAATGTCGTAGTCGCCACAGGACCGTTTCAAAAGCCACTTATTCCTAAAATTGCCCCACAAGACACCAGCCTGTATCAAATACACTCGGATCACTATAAAAATCCCGAGCAGCTGCCTGAGGGTGCGGTACTGATCGTCGGTGCTGGCTCATCAGGAGTGCAAATTGCCTCAGAGCTAAATAGTGCAGGTAAAAAGGTATACTTATCCGTTGGCCCGCATGAGCGTCCGCCGCGCAAATACAGAGACAGAGACAACGTGTGGTGGCTGGGTGTTTTGGGCACATGGCATGAGACCACGCCGCCGCAACGGCCGATTAAGGGGTTTGCAGTGAGTGGTATGAATGGCGGACAAAGCGTTGATTTTAGAAAGATGGGTCATGAGGGTATCACCCTAGTTGGCATGACCAAGGCATTTACCGACCATACTGTATCGTTTAACGATGATTTGGTTGATAACATCGTCAGTGCCGAACAAAGCTATTTAGACAATCTTGAAGAAATGGACAGATACATTGAAAACAATGGTCTAGATTTGCCTGAGGAGCCTGAAGCAAAAGTGTTGATGGATATGCCTGAGTGTATGACCATGCCCATCGACGCGCTCGATTTTGACAAAGATAATATCACCAGTATTATCTGGGCATCTGGCTTTGGCTATGATTACCACTGGCTCGATTTTGATATTTTTGCAGACAATGGCGCACCGATACACAACAAAGGTGTCACTAGCGAGCCGGGTATTTATTTTGTCGGGTTGCCGTACTTGTCGGGCAAAGGCTCTAGCTTTATTTGGGGTGTGTGGCATGATGCGAAGCGTATTGCTGAGTATATAGAGATCCAAAGACACTACCAGCGTTATCAATCCTCTAAAAAAACCGAATAATAGTTTTAGAAGAGAGGTCTATATTCTGAGTGATTGTCAGTTTATGCTGAAAAACCAGAAATTATGACGTGAAATAAAAGCTCAATTTGCAGCATTCGCACTGCAGTCATTTGTTAGGTGCTCTTGGCTGTATATGGATGCCGCTCTTCACAGCTGTTGTCGAAGAGCTTTTTGAATTAACTCGCTCAGTCGGGCTCGCTGCTTGCCGACCTCATCAAAGTTATCTGGCGCTAGCCATTGTAAAAATGCCCGATAAAAAGCCGGCCATTCGGCATCGATAACGGAGAACCACAGCGCTCATCGAAACAGGCGCGACTATTTCATTCGACCCTATTGGCGGCGGCAAGCTGTCCAGCGATATTCTAAACTATATGGAAGCCGCAATTACTCACGATGTAGAAGAATACAGCGTCTATGGGTCAGACACCTTTAAACAAGCCTATATTTATGGTGCCTTAGACCGCGGCCCGATCACCCTAAACCGTAACTTTGGTTTTGCGTGGGGCGTTAATGGATTCTTATTATTTAATGCACTTGGCAAGCTGGGCAGTGAAACGGTGAAAGCAATGCGTAAGCGTGTGGCAGAAGAAATCACCACCACCTTTGCGAGCAGCTATACTCATGAAGTCACGCTAGAATAAGCACTGCAATTAAAATCAATCGCCGCCTATGGCAAACAAGCGACTGGTGAGAAGTATTTGATTAAGCCTCAAGGCTAATGGTTGTTTGAAGCGTCATTTAGAAGCCGCTTTGTAACAATAGAAAAGCAGATATCGATGATATCTGCTTTTTTTTGCTTAATTGTCATGGCAAGTGATGAGACTTACCTGATAGCTGGAGTTATGCTAATCCTAGCATTCTGAGACCATCCCGAATTCTGTGTAACTGCCGTTTAGATTAAATGCTTGCTGATACGGTCATCAAACATAATCATAAAGCGATTTAAAGCAGACGTCCAGTTACGAATTGGCATCGACCATTTTTTAGACGCTTGGCTCGTGGCTAGATAAACAACCTTAAACGCCGCTTGATCAGATGGGAATATCTTACGCTTATTCACAGCGGTACGAATCACGCTATTTAATGATTCAATAGCATTGGTCGTATAAATGGCTTTTCTGATATCTTTAGGATAACCAAAGAACACGGTTAAGCCCTCCCAATTATTACGCCAAGAAGTGACTACATGTGGGTATTTATCGCCCCAGGTGTCATCAAACTGCTCAAGATTAGCCTCTGCCAGCTCAAGCGTATCAGCGCCATAAACCGCCTTTAAATCAGCAGCTACTTTTCTCCTATCTTTCCATGGTACAAACTTCATAGAGTAACGTACCATATGCACAATACATAGCTGAACCTGCGTGTTTGGATATACTGTATTAATTGCCTCGCTAAAGCCTTTTAAGCCATCCACACAGGCAATAAGAATATCTTGCACCCCACGGTTTTGTAGCTCGGTGAGAACGCCTAGCCAGAACTTAGCCCCTTCATTTTCCGATAACCACATACCCAGCAGCTCTTTTTTGCCTTCAAGATTGACGCCTAAAGCCAGATAGATGGCTTTATTAATGATTTGCTTGTCTTGACGTATTTTAACGACAATGCAGTCTAAATAAACGATAGGATATAAGCTACTTAATGGCCGGTTCTGCCATGCTGTGATGTCATCTATGATGTTGTCAGTAACTCTGGAAACGAGGCTCGTTGAGATATCAACGTCATAGATATCTTTGATACTCTCAACAATCTCAGTGGTTGTCTGACCTTTGGCGTATGAGCGAGGATCAGCAAGTGTCTGGGAGACACTTGCCCGAAGCGCAAGACGTAAGGCTATGCCTGTAGTGAAATATGATTTTATCATCGAGCCCGGTAATACGGGTTTGGTGTTTGCCAACCAATACAGGATCAAAGCTTCCTTCACGGTCTCTGGGGGTGGATATCTCAAGATCGCCTGTGTCGCTGCGTACTGTCTTTTTGGTGTGACCGTTACGTTTGTTTGGCTTATCCGCCTTCTCATGCTTGGGGTAGCCAAGATGTTCTTCCATCTCGGCTTCTAAGGCAGTGTCAATAAATGACTGCATGAGCTGTTTTTGAAATGCTTTAATATCTTCAAAGCTGCCAACGTGTTTGGCCATTTGTTCGGCTAGTTTTTTTAGTTCTGTTTCTTTTGTCATTGCTTATTCTCCTTTACTATGGATTATAAGCAGTTACACAAAGTTTAGGAAAGTCTCCTTTGCGTAACTTCAGTGAGTAACGTGATAATGTCAAAATTTACGCAATAAACGGAAACTCATCTTCAGGTAAAGCATCTCCTGTTGAGAGCTTGTCTATGTATTGAGGATATGGAGGTGATGTTCTTCCACCACGATTTACATACACCGCTTCATCACCTAGCCAACGAAAAGACACGGCGCGTCGAGAATGTTGCTGAGACTTATTGCCAGGTGCACCATGTACAGTCGAATAATCAAATGCAACTGCATCACCTGGCTCTAAAGCCCAACCTACAATGTCGAACTCTTCCCGATGGTTATCAATATCAGGTAACATTTCTTCTTTACCGTCGCGTTGATCATAATATTCACCAGTGAAATTTAAGGGTCTAAAATATTTACCCCATTTGTGCGACCCTGCAACAAACTCAATCGACGATTCTCGTGCAACCGGATCAAGCGGAATCCACAAACTTAAGGTTTGTTTAGCATCAACAGGGTAATAAGGTGCATCATGATGCCAAGGTGTCACTTTGGATGAACCTGCACCTTTGACTAAGACATGTTCATGAAACATGCGAACACTTTGCGATTGCATTAAAGCTTTTACGATATCACCAGCAGGGCTTTCTTTGACAAATTTTTGAAAAGCCTCGATGCGTTGCCAATTACAATAGTCTGCCCAAAAACGTCCTTGGGCTTGGCCTGGGGTGTAGTCTCGAAACCATTGTCCAGGATCTTGCTCGTTGACTCTAACGCCTTCTTCTAGCACATCCATCCAATCTTTAAACATACCACGTATGACAACAACACCATCTCGTTCAAAAATTTTTTGCTCTTCTTCTAACATTTATAGCACTCCTTATTAATAAGTAAGAAAAAATCGATGCTTATCAAACTTAAAGTCTGATCTTGCAATTAATTATAGGAGTCAAATTTCAAATTAGAAATAAGGAATTTAAGAAGTATTAGTTTGTTTTTTTTGAATCTAATACCAAACCCAAAATATATAGTATAATCCACTTATGACTATACCAATACATAACCTAGAAGACCATGACTTTGGCAAACACTCAAAGACTGAGAGTAACCCCAGAGCCCGACTACGCCTGCTCATC
>Ga0208014_1000430_pt1 | contig 17535 bp, 15 predicted proteins | sample 25_taG_FD_184099 | JGI IMG/M metagenome (GOLD analysis project Ga0208014, IMG submission 184099) | Marine viral communities from Cariaco Basin, Caribbean Sea - 25_WHOI_OMZ (SPAdes) (version 2) | ecosystem: Environmental > Aquatic > Marine > Oceanic | place: Caribbean Sea: Cariaco Basin...
CTACCGTGCCACCGGGAGTGCGGGCGCCCTGCTTAAAGTTATAGTCGGGCGAGTAGCCAAAATTCCATTCCCAGGTGCTGTATTTTTCATCCCTTATCTTCTGGATTGCAGCCAAATCTTCATCGGTAAATTCGTAAAGACGGGCATCTTCGAAGTTGTGGATAATGTAATCCATAATCTTATTCGTGAACTCATCAAGGCTAATCTTTTCGGGAAGGTGATCACTAATATTGGTCACGCGATTGGGAACCGATTTCACGCCTCTGTCCTTGTATTTTAAAGGGTTGATCTTAAGCGCCCCGCTAACATCTGTCATTTCTGAAGAAAAGAGCAGCGTGCCGTGATGCAGCACCTTGTTCTTAAAAACGTGCTCGGCGTTGCCCGAAAATTTCTTCCCCTCAATGGTGAGGTCATTACGGCCTTCAAATTTTGCGTTCACCCCCAGTTCCTTGAGCACCGCAATGATTGGGCGCGTGTAACGTTCAAAATCTATCATTTCATAATTCTCACCCGTACGGGTAAATGAGAAGTTGAGGTTGCCCAGGTCGTGATACACTGCACCGCCACCAGAGAGACGCCTTACCACCTTTATCCCTCTTTCCTTTACATAGTCGTGGTTGATCACTGCCTGGGTGTTCTGGTGTTTGCCCACAATGATCGCGTTATCATTGCGCCACAGCATAAAACAGTCTTCTTTGATGTGTTTAAAAATATACTCATCTGTAGCTATATTGAAGTAAGGGTCTGTAGAATGGTGTTTTATACAAAGCATGTTGTGGTAGTATTTCTTCAAAAATAAGAAAGCTGAGACGGAAACTTCCCAAAAGAGAATTAATTCTGCACTTTTTGACAGGTAAACGTGTGTATTTTTACAAAAACTACTTTGTGTATCTTGTCCCTGAAGTTTTCTAAAATAAAATCATGAAGAAAATCCCATTTTTGAGCAGCCTGTTTTTGCTGACGTTTTTAAGCACTTTTGCCCAACAGCCTGTTAAACAAATTACTGCCGAAGATTACGCGCAGGCCACAAAATTCCTTCGTTTTAATACAAATGATCTGGTTTACCGGAGTAATGTAAGGCCAACCTGGTTTGAAGATGGCCGTTTCTGGTATAGGATAAATACTTCGGAAGGAACCCAATATGTACTGGTAGATCCTTCTTCAGGACAAAAAAAGGCAGCTTCTTCTTTGGCCGAATTGCTTCCGAAGAAAGAGGAAAAGAAAACAACGCCCGAAGTTTCACGAAATGAGATCCTGTCGCCCGACGCTAAGAAGGTGGTCTACATCAAAGACTGGAACCTGTGGCTGCACAATCTCGAAACCGGGGAAGAAAAACAACTCACCAAAGACGGGATAGAAAACTTTGGCTACGCTACAGATAATGCCGGGTGGAGAAAGAGTGACAGGCCTATTGTGCTCTGGTCGCCCGATTCTAAAAAGCTTGCCACCTACAGGCAGGATCAAAGGCACATTAGCGATATGTACCTGGTGGAGACAAAGGTTGGTGCACCAAACCTGCAAAAGTGGAAATACCCGCTGCCCGAAGATGAAGAGGTGATCAAGATACATCGTGTGATCGTGGAAGTAGATGACCCGAAGGTGATTGAACTGCAAACAGAGCCCGATCCGCGCCGCGGAACATTATGTGATGATATTTCCTGCAGCGGTGCTTTTGATGATAATTACTGGAATGAAGATGCCACAAAACTCGCATTTGTTTCTACTTCCCGCGACCATAAAGAGGCCAAACTGCAAATTGCCGATGCTGCTACCGGCGAAGTAAAAGAAATCTTTACTGAAACTGTAGAAACTCAGTATGAATCGGGGCAGGGCAGCATCAACTGGAAGTATTTGCCAAAGAGCAACGAGATCATCTGGTATTCTGAAAGGGATAACTGGGGGCACCTGTATTTGTACAACCTCAATACCGGTAAACTGAAACAGCAAATTACCAAAGGAGATTTTGTAGTGACCCAGCTGCTTCATGTAGATGAGAAAAATCGTGTGCTTTACTTCGAAGCCAATGGTAAGGAAGCAGGGCGTGATCCATATTTTTCACATTTGTACCGGGTAGATTTCAGCGGAAAGAACCTGAAACTCCTAACCCCCGAAAATGCCAACCACAACATTTATTTTTCTCCAGATCACGAATATTTTGTTGATAGTTATTCCACGCCAACCACGCCACCTGTTGCGGTGCTTCGGAATAAAAAGGGAAAGAAAATTGCCATTTTAGAGGAGTCAGATATTTCCCGATTAAAGGAAATCAATTGGAAAGCGCCCGAACCCGTTACGGTAAAGTCGGCAGATGGGCAGTGGGACCTTTACGGGCTCATGTTCACGCCCACTCATCTTGATAAAAACAAAAAGTATCCGGTGGTGAATTATGTTTACCCTGGGCCGCAGGGCGGTAGTGTAGGAAGCCGAAATTTCTCGGCCGCACGCAGCGATCATCAGGCGCTGGCCGAACTTGGGTTTGTGGTAATCCTCATTGACGGTTCGTGTAATCCGGGTCGTTCCAAGGCTTTTCATGATGCCTGTTACGGAGATATTTCAGGAAACACCTTAGAAGATCAAAAAGCCGGAATTAGACAACTCGCCGAAAAGCATCCTTACATAGATGCTGAAAATGTTGGGATCTGGGGACATTCGGGAGGTGGTTTTGCCGCCGCTGCAGCTATGTTTCGCCATCCCGAATTTTATTCGGTAGGGATTGCTGAGTCTGGTAACCACGATAACCGTAATTACGAAGATGACTGGGGAGAGAGGTATATTGGCTTAATGACCAAAGGCCCCGAAGGCAAAGATAATTACGATGCGCAGGCCAACCAGAACTACGCCGAAAACCTGCAGGGAAAGCTTCTGCTGGCCCACGGCGGATTAGATGACAATGTGCCGCCTTACAATACTTACCTGGTTGTTGACGCGCTTATTGATGCAAATAAGGATTTTGATCTTATTATTTTCCCCAATGCCCGCCATGGGTTTGGAGAAGATTCTTACTATATGATGCGTCGCCGCTGGGATTATTTTGTGGAGCACCTGCTGGGCGCAACTCCGCCGGAGAATTTTGAAATTGAACCTGTAAGATAACCTGTCGACCTGCGAGGTTTTCATAACCTCGTAGGTCTGGAGTAATAAACCTACAAGGTTTTCAAAACCTTGCAGGTTAGCCTTTACGGGTTTTTTTATCTACCTCTTCTTTCCAGTCTTTACCAACTGCCGAGAGATATTCAGAATAATTCCAGGTGTCAAGGCTGGAGTGCAGCGAGGCATCCTTTTTAGCCACGTAGGTTTCATCTTCGGGCATGGCGGTTACTTTGAGTCCGCAGCTTTGCAGCATTGAAATAATTCCCTGGTGATTTGGAGCCCACCAGTTAGTAGGATCTCCTGCAAGTTTATGCTCTATAAATGCCATTTTTGGCCAGGCATCTTCTTTCATGATCTCCCGTTTGTGAAATTCCACATCTTCGGGTACTCCCATTTCTTCCTGCCCGGGTAAAGAAAGCGTTTGGAAGACCATCATTTTTTTCACTTTTTGAGACAGGATATCAAGGGCCAGCATAGGGTAACGCAAATGGTAAAAAACACCCATAAACCAGATGAGGTCAAACTGTTCTTCGGTATGGGCCAGGTCATATACCTGCATTTGTTTAAACCTGATCTTATCGTCGAGACCAAATTTTTTTGCTGCCCATTTTGCCTGCTTCAGGTAATGTTCATCAAGATCTATGGCCAGTACATCGGCCCCGCGTTTTGCCAGTTCCAGCGAGTAGAACCCGGCATTGCAGCCAATGTCAAGTACTTTCCAGCCTTCAAGATCCTGCGGAATACTCTCTTTGATCTTTTCCCATTTAAAACCGGGAAAATCTCCCAGAAAATGATTGGGAGCCGTTTGAGTACCATCGGGTAAATGAATATTATGGAACCAGGGTTCCAGTTCTTTTACTTCAGTTTGCGTAGACATGTTTTAAACTTTTTCTGAAGGCTGATGTACCTCCTTCACATAATTTATCAATTCTTTTGCTCTCGCCCGTGCAGTGTGAGATTTCAGGACTTTTTGCCTGGCGTTTTCACCAATCTCCTTTCTCTGTGCTTCCGAAGTATTTCTGAAATATTTCTCTACTTCGTCGCTGCTTCGGGCAATGAGGATCTCGGTGCCCTGTTCAAAAATGCTATGGATGCCATCCCAGTAATCTGAAATAATAGGCACGCCACATGCTGTAGCTTCAAACAGCCGCACGCTGGGAGAATAACCTGCTTTTATCATATCCTCCCGGGTGACATTAAGGGTAAATTCCTGCGAGTTGTAGAACTTCCGGTGTTCAGCAGGAGGGAGGTGATCAATGCGTACTACATTCTTAGACCAGGCATAATCTTCGGGGTATTGCGGCCCTGCAACCACAAATTTTTCCGAAGGAAAGTTAGCGGCAGGTTTGTTGAGCAATTCTTCTACCGTAGGTTGCCGGTCATCGCTGTAAGTGCCAAGGTATCCCAGCTTCCAGTCTTTAGGTTGATCTTCGGGGTAATAAAGATCGGGGTCTACCGAACAATATAGTGCTCTCGCCATTGGAGAACCGTAGTGATCTTCGAGATGCTTCAATATTGGACCTCCCGAAAATGACAAATAAAGATCATATTTGGGGATAATATTGGGGTCGAGATATTCGTAGTCTTTCCTTTCCAGTTTGGCCAAGGTTACGGGCGTATCAATATCGTAAAAGGCTGTTACGCCGTTGGCAGTTTCTATAGCCCAATTGCCCACTTCTACCCCTTGTTGTACATAAGAACCTACTATGACAACATCGGCTTCGGCAACTTCTTTTTTATAGTCGGTTTTTAGATCTTCATTGGTTTTATAGAGGCCTACCTTACAAAAATCGGGTGCAGGCATATCGCGGTGGGGCGCATACCAGGGCACATCTTTCTCGAGGAACAGTATGTCATGCCCCAGCGCCTTTAGTTCTTTGAGAAGCGCACGATAGGTGGTGGCGTGCCCGTTTCCCCATGATGAAGTGACCGAAAGTCCTATAATAACAAATTTCATTAGCTGGTGTTTTTATTCAACGGGTTTGGTATCGGCTTTTAATTTTTCAGAAATAACCGATTCCAGCAGTTCGGCCCTATGCTCGTAGGTGTGGGCAGAGAGTACTTTTTTATATGCTGCATCGCCTATTTGTTTGGCTTTTTCTGAAGTAAGGCCGGCAAGGATCATTTCTACCTCTTCCCCGCTGTTGGCCACCAGGATCTCTTTTCCGGGTTCAAAGAAGGTCTCAATCCCTTTCCAGTAATCTGTTATTAAACAGGCACCGGCACCGGCAGCTTCAAAGACGCGGGTGGCAGGAGAGAAGCCGTATTTGGCCATACTGTTACGGCTTATGTTTAAAACTGCTTTTGGGGTGCAGTTAAAGGCGTTGTGATCTTTGGTATAAACATGCCCCAGATATTTTATGTTTTTGGGCATTGATTTATCGCCCCAGCCGCTGCCGCCAAGAAGGAATTTTTCTTCGGAAAGATTTTGCGCCGGTTTGATAAAGAATTCTTCTACCCGCTTTTCACGGTCGGGGAGACGGTTGCCCAAAAAGGCCAAAGTACCATCAAATTCTTTTTGTGGTTCCACAGGAAAATGGGTGTCGGTATCCAGAGCGTTGTAGATAGGTATACATCTCTTTGCTCCGTTACGCTCGTAAGCGTCTATTACCGGTTGCCCGCCACCATAGGTGAGTACAAAGTCGTACCTGGGAACAAGGGCATTGAAAGGATCTGAAGGGTCAGATTCTATCCTGTCTAGCGTGGCAGGTGCGTCAACATCCCAAAAAATGATGAGGTTGTCATCTTTCTTCAGCTGTACTACAGCATCTTCAAGAAAATCATCAAATGCGCCAACGCCGCTGGCTTTTATGATGACGTCGGCTTCCGAAGCTTCCCTTAGCAACGCCTGCAGGCTCACTTTATCTTCAGGATAAACCACCACTTTACACCATTCGGGATCTTCTATATCCCGGTGCTTCTGGCGTTCGTAAATATCGGGTTCGTAAAATGTCACTTCGTGCCCCATTTTATGTAGCGCCTTAACAATGCCCCGGTAGTAAGTTGCGGCACCGTTCCAATAAGCCGATACGATACTGGAGCCAAAAAAGGCAATTTTCAGGTCTCTTTTCATGCTTCCATGGTTTTGTGGTGAATGGGAAAGATATTGTCTTTGGGCATACCTATTTCCTGTAAGATACCTTCTAAAGTATTTACTCTATGGGAGCAGGTATGATTCTCGAGGATGGTTTTTCTTCCATTGTCGGAGAGGCTTTTCGCCAGGTGTGGACTCTTAAGTACCTCGGCAAGTTTGTAGCCCATATCATTTCCGTCTTTTGCGATCAAATAATCTTCGCCGGGTGTGAAGAGATCTTCGGCATCATTCCAGGGAGAGCAAATAAGCGGAATTCCGCAGGATAACGCTTCCAACGGCCTGATTGTAGGTATTCCCGGCAACATTTCAACATAAGGTCGTCGCGGCACATGTACCGTAACCTTATATTTGGCAAAAACCTCGGGCACCTTGTAGTTTGGCAGGTAACCCCCATATTCAATCCCGGCATCGGCCAGGGCTTTTTGAGCTTTTTCGGGGTAGCGCACGCCGTAGACCTTTGCTTTCAGCTTTAACTCTTTAATGGGTTTTATGAGGAATTCCATGAGTTCTTCGGTACGTTCACCGTCGCCCCAGTTGCCAATCCACACCAGGTCGCCTTCTTTTTCTTCATCGCGGTTGGGGCTAAAGAAATCGGCGTCGGCTGCTTCATGCCAGGTCCACACCTTGTCTACCCATTTCTTTTCTTCGTAGATTTTCTTAATCACATCTCCAAAGACGAGAGCCCCGTCAAAGTGTGAAAAATCGAATTTCTTCATTTCCTCTTCAGCCGAAACTGCCCGGTGATGGGTATCGTGAAATAGCAATTTGAAATTGAATTTTTCCTTTTTTCGGCCTATTTCAGCAATAAGATTGGGCTCATTCCACTCGTGAACGATCACAAGGTCGGCGTTGCTCAATATGTTTTGATAGTTCAGTTTTTTCTCAGGATTGTAGAACTGCGGGTTGAGCGACGGATAATACTGCCTGAACTCATCAAGCTGCTCGGCCCCATGATCCTTCAGCAGGTTTTGCAGGCTCCAGCCACCTTCGGGCTCATAGACATCTACGTCGTGCCCTCGTTTTTGTAGTTCCTTGACAATTCCGCGTAAAAAATGCGCATTCCCGTGATTCCAGTCGGAGTAGAGGGAATGGTAAAACATCACTATTTTCATAGACTCATTAATTTGTATTCTTTTTCAAGTATTTCGCGATACAGGTCGTTATAGGCGGCCCCCATTTTTTCTGCGGAATACTGTTTTGCCCGTTCTCTTGCTTTTGCTGAAAGTTGCTCTAAAAACTCAGGACTTTCAAGCAGCCGAACAATGGTTTTTTCGGCTTCTTCTTCGTTTTCGGGGTCAAAGAACAAGGCACTACCATCCCATAACTCCTGAAGTGTATCGAGGTTGCTCAACACCAGTGCACATCCATTGCCCGCGGCCTCAAGAATAGCAAGGCCAAAGGGTTCATAGCGGGTAGGGCTCACAAAGATGCTGGCGCGCTGCATCCAGTGCTGCACTTCTTCGGGGGTTAATTTTCCGAGGAATTTGACATTTTCGAGCTTACATTTTTTTCCTGTATCAGGGTGGATTGCTGCACCGGCAACATATATCGGCCATGGCAATCTTTCGGCGATATTCGAAAGCAAAGGCAGATTTTTAGCTTCATCCCACATCCGGCCCATGCACAAAATGAATTTTTCTTTTGGCGCTTTTACTTCCGAAGGAACAACTCTTCCGTTACTTATAACTTTAGATTTTGAACTGAACTGATGGATCTCCTTCGCCTTTTCAAGAATAGCTTTTGTAGGAGCAACTACCATGTTCGAATCCTCAAGTGATTCTTTTACAGTTTGTGTGTAATGGTCCCATTCATGAGGCGCTTTTATGCCTTTAACTGCCTGCCACCAGGTTTGCACACAGGAGTGGAACACCGTTACTACCGGGGCTGTCCATTCCTCTTCTACCTGGGCGTAGTTGTTGAGGTGAACAATATCGGGTTGTATGGTTTGATAAATACAGTTGATCCATTTTCGGGATTGCTCCACGTCTTCCCAGGGATCTTCCATCCATTCGAGCTTAAAGTCGCTCTTGTAAAAAGTGACGTTGGAGATCGCCTCGGCTTCTACCTGTTGTGCCGGTGATGGCCAGGCGCCCATGGCCACCAGGTGTACCTGCACATCATACTGCGCCAGGGCCCGGCATAGCTCCAGGGAATACACCCATACGCCGCCTACCGTATCGGTAGTCATTAGAATCTTCATTTGCTTATCTTCCATAAATTCGGTCAATTACCTGGGCTGTTTTTATAAATTGAGTAGCAGTTTTCTCGTCAAAAGTGTCATTTTCGAGAAGGTTTTCTATCCAAACCACTCCGGCGCGGCCACTCCACTCATCGGGTGGTGTTACAAGAGTTTCGGTTTGGGTGCCGTGATATTTTTCGGCTTTAAAATCATAGAAAGAGCCGTTGATATTTTTAAAGGAAGCACCTCCTTTTGTACCGTAGAAAGTGGCTTCTATGATCGCATCCTTTCCGGCAGAAACATGCCAGGAACATTCGAGGTTTATTGCCTGATCTTTTTCTGAAGTCATTGCAACACTTGCAAAATCTTCTACATGTTCTTCAAAAGAAGTGAGTTTTTGTCCTTTGTGGTACAACCGGCTCTGCACGTCTTTGATCTCAGGGAAATCAAGGCTCCACAGGGCGAGATCTACCAGGTGGATACCAAGATCCATCACGCAGCCTCCGCCCGATCTTTTAATGTCGTAGAACCATTCCTTATCTGGCCCGTAGGCATTGTGAAAGGTGAGATCTACGGCAAAGATGTCTCCTATTTCCCCTTTTTGGATGGTATCGTAAACCGCTTTAAAGGCTTTGGTGTAACGGTAGGAAAGATCTACAGAAAGCAGCTTATTTGCCTCGCGAGAGGCTGCGACCACCTGTTCTACTTCTTCGGCGGTACGGCCAAGCGGCTTCTGGCAAAAAACAGCTTTTCCAGCTTTCAATGCTTCCATACTTTGTTGAGCATGCATAGCACTTGGGGTGGCAATAACAATTCCGTCGAGATCTTTTTCAGCAAAAAGTGCTTCAGAAGAGGTCTTTAAAATGGCATTTTTGGCACTCTTTTGTGCAGCATCGCAATTTTCAGAATCGGGTTCAGTGATCACAGCTGCTTTTGCGCCGGTGTTATTGAGAATAGCTTCCATCCGGTTGCGGCCTATCCAGCCTACGCCAAGGAAACCTAATGATAATTCTTTTTTGGTGGGTTGAGTTGCGATCATTCTTAGTTGACAATTAGAGCTTTTATAAATCCGTCTGGCCTTTGGGTTAAATGTTCATAGGCTTTTTCCATTTCTTCAAGAGAGAATTTGTGGGTAAACAGCGGGAAAGGATCCATTTTCCCGTCTTCCACGGCTTTTATGGCATTTTTGATCCCTTTTATGTATTGCTGCGGATCTCTCTCGTGGGCACTTATCATATCTATGCCGCGCCAGTTGAGCATTTGCACGTTTACGCTGCGCATCCCGTCCTGATGGAAGCCGGCAACGATGAGTTTTCCCCTTTCGCCTGTAAGTTCTATGGAGAGGTTAAGCGGCCATTCCTTTCCTGTACATTCTATCACCCGCTCACAAAAGTTCTCTCCTGTTAACTCCTTTACTTTTTCGATGATCTTGTAATGATCATCCATCTCGATCAAATGATCGGCCCCTGCTTTTTTGGCGGCTTCCAGGGAGAATGCTCTTCTGGAAACAGCAATAACTTCGGCCCCGGCCGATTTGGCCAGTTGAATGAGCAGCAGTCCTAAAAATCCGCTCCCAACTATAGCCACTTTTTGCCCTTTTTGGATATCGCTGCGTTCAAAGATGTTGATGGCGCAGCCAAGGGGTTCACCGGGGAAAGGTTTCCCCTCTAAAGAAGTAGGCAGTTTTACTGTGCTTTCTTCTTTTGCTATATCGTGCGTGGCATAGGCATTATAGGTGAGGGCAGTTACCCTGTCGCCCTCTTCAAATTTGGTCACACCTTCTCCCACGGCATCTATCACCCCCCAGCCTTCGTGGCCCGGTTCTCCCGGAGTAACGGGATAATTGAACCAGTCGCGGCCTTCCCACACCGGAATGTTTGAAGCGCATACACCGCTGCCTTCCAGCTTTATTCGTACTTCTCCCTGGCCGGGTTCGGCTACTTCTATTTGTTCAATATCAACTTTTTGAGGAGCTTTTAAAACTGCAGCTTTTGCAGTTGCAGTGTTTTCTTCTACAGGTGCTTTTTCCTGTACGGCCTGCGGTGAACTCATATAGCGATTTCTTTTGTGGAATTTAAATTTTGAGGTAATTTGATATTGCGGTTTTCACAAAGCCACCTTACCAGGTGTTCAACACCTTTTTCTACAGTATACTTAGGCTCCCAGCCTGTGGCTTCTTTGAATTTGCTGGTGTTGGAAACATAGTAGAACTGGTCTCCCGTACGCCAGTCTTCAAAACTCACGGTCATTTCTTTACCTGCTTTTTCTTTAATGGTATCAACAATCTCCAGGAGACTCACTGTATTTTGAGGTCCGCCGCCGATATTGAAAACCTGCCCCACCAGTTTATCGATGTTCTTGTGGGCCAGCATAAAGGCATCAATCAGGTCTTCTACAAAGAGAATGTCCCGCACCTGTTTGCCGTTTCCGTAGATGGTTATGGGCTTGTCTTCAAGTGCACTAATTAAAAAATGTGCTACCCATCCCTGGTCTTCGGTACCAAACTGGTGTGGGCCGTAGATGCAACTCATTCTGAATACAGCTGTTTTTAGGCCGTAAGTTCTCGAATAATCAAGAATATACTGATCTGCAGCTCCTTTTGAGCAGCCATAAGGGCTATGGAAGTCCAGCGGGATCTTTTCGTTGATCCCATATTCCTTAATTTTTGAATCGGCAGGATAGAACCTGGTATCATTTTCAACCATTTCTACATCCTGAAGATTTCCATAAACCTTGTTGGTAGAAGTAAAGATCAATGGCGGCTGATGTTCACTCTTTCTTATGGCTTCCAGAAGATGGAAGGTGCCGTTGAGGTTTACGTTAAAATCGTGAATAGGATTGGTGACCGATGATGTCACAGCAACCTGTGCGCAGAGATGGAAAACTTCGGAAGCATGGTTCACGCATTCCTGTAGTATTCGCGTTTCATTAATGTTTGAAATTTGAATAATGAGCTTATCTCCATATTCTTTCTGAAGCCATTGAAGATTCTCTTCAACCCCATCGCGGAATAGGCTGTCATAGATCATCACCTTTTTTCCTTCAGAAAGAAATCGTGAAGCGAGATTAGTGCCAATAAAACCGGCACCTCCGGTGATCAGGGTGTATTTCTCATCGGTTTTTACCCTGTACTGTTTCTGAATATAATCCTGATGTTTTACCTGTTCAAGACCATTTTTCTCGAGGAGTTTGTACAGCAGCTTTTTGGTTCCGTCAGTCTTTTTTAATCCGAAGTGGTATTCCCTCTCATCCAGGTGGAAACCACCAACGGTGGAATTCGCGGGGTCGAGATCTTTTAGAGAATACCAGTAGATCCTGTCGGCATCGGCATTAAGCACGTTCTTGAACTCCTGGTATTGCTTAACTTCATCATTTTGCCAGGTGGAGAAACCGGCTTCTGAGATCCAGATCTCTTTACTGTATCCAAATTTCTCCATCACCTCTTTTATGCATTTGATATTGACATCCCAGCCTTTCCACTGTTGGTCAAAAACATGAGGGAAACCATGAATTCCCACGGCATCTATATGATCGAGCACTTTCTGCTCAATCATCATCTGCATCCAGTTAGGATCAATGGGACTCATCCCTCCAAGCAGTGTCTTTTTTCCTCTTTTTTGAGCCCAGTGGGCTGCCATGCCTATCATGGTAGAGAACTTGTTCCAGGAATAATCAAGGGTAAAATCGTATTCTACTTTGTTATTTGGCTCGTTCCACAGTTCAACCCATTCAAAATATTCCCCGTACCGGGTGATCATGGTGTCAATGAAATCGGCGTAGGCTTTAAGGTCTTTAGGCGGTGCCGAGGTCTTCGGCATCTCACCAATTGATGGCGGCGTATAAAGGAAGCAAGGCAGTATCTCAACATGGGGAGCAAGTTCGGCAAATAGCCAGTCGTACCATTCCTCTGTACCTTCTACATACCAGTCGGCCCAGGAAATTCCTGTGCGTAAATGCTTAATTCCAAGTTTTTTAAAATCCTCTATCGCGGCTTTCACTTCCTCATGTTCACCCGGTCTAAACCATTCCAGAATGCCGAGTGAAGGAGTATTATTATTTAAATTCTTCTTTACTTTCATCGCTGTTCTTTTACACGGTTAAACCTCTGGAAGACAATTCGCTGCTTGCTTTGCTCACATTATCTGTGGCTATTTGGGTTTTGAGCCATTCGGCAAGTTCAAATAATCCGTCTTCAAATTTCACTTCGGGAATAAATCCCAGTTTCTCTCTTGTTTTGGTATTGTCTGCAAAGCAGTGTCTTATATCGCCAACCCGGTATTTTCCGGTCACTTCAGCTTTAATATTTTCTTTGCCCATTACACCTGCAAGTTTATCTGCAATCTCAAGGATGCTGTACTGGTTGCCGCTACCTATGTTAAATACCTCTCCATCGGCTTCTGGTTTTTCCATAGCCAGGCGAATGGCCCGTGCTACATCTTTTACATGAATGAAATCACGCTTTTGTTTCCCATCTTCAAAGATCATTGGCGGATTTTCATTAAGCAGGCGGGAAGCAAAAATTGCAAGTACACCGGTATAAGGGTTAGACAGTGCCTGGCGGGTGCCATAAACGTTAAAGAATCTTAAAGCCGTAGTTGGAAAATTGTAGGCTTTTCCTGTTATGAGACTCAGCCGTTCCTGATCATATTTTGAGAGGGCGTAAACGGAAGAAAGATTGGGAATTTTAGACTCGGGAGTTGGTACAGGTTTGAGTTCTTTCCCATTACTGTCATACATTTCCCATTGTCCGTTTTTAAGGTCGGCAAGTTTGCGTTCACAGTCCATCCTTTTCTCCCCGGCCTCATCGAGGTAAAGGCCTTCCCCATAAATGCTCATGCTTGATGCAGTAACTAATTTTTCCACCGGGTTGTCCATCAAAGCCTCCATAAGTACTGCCGTGCCCACATTATTAACATCGGTGTAGTCTTTTATTTGGTACATGCTTTGTCCTACTCCTACCATCGCTGCAAGGTGTACTACAGCATCTACGTCTTCAAGAGCCTTTTTAACAGCTGCTTTATCGCGCACATCTCCTATTTGCAGTTCTACATTTGGGTTGAGGTAATCGGGGCGGGTAGCATTTTCTCCATGCACCTGTTCCGACAGATTGTCCAGTGCCCTCACTGTATATCCCTCATTCAAGAGCTCATCTGCAAGATGAGACCCTATAAATCCTGCTCCTCCGGTGATTAATACTTTCTTCTGCATTTGGTTAATTTTGGTTGCTTAGAAGTTTTGTAATAATGGTCTGGTTATGATTTTATTTATGCTGGTACCTTTTTTCTTGTTTAGTGCATACCACACGTCTTCTGCTATTTCTTCAGGAGCGATTGCGCCCATGCCCATATTTTCTACGGAAGCATTTCCGGAGGTTTCATGGTCAAAAAAGGAGGTATTTACTATGCCGGGGCTTACCACGGTAACGTTGATGTGCGGAAGGGACTCCAGCCTTAAGGTTTCAGCAATTACCTCAAGCGCAGATTTTGAAGCTGCGTAAATGCCCCCATAAGCGTGAGGCTGACCGGCAGAAACTGAAGAAATGAACACCACATTCCCCTTTTCCTTAGAGATCATGTTGGGGGTAAACGCCCGTATGCATCTAAGAGGGCCCAGTAGGTTTGTCTCCAGTACTGCCTTCCATTTTTCGGGGTCTCCTTCAGAAAGTTTTTCTTTGATACCCTGCCCTGCGTTTATGATGAGATAATCGGGATGACCTACATTCTCTGTGGTCCAGGCATAGAGCTCATCAATATCTTCAGCCTTTCTTACATCGCAATGGCGAAACTGAATGTTTTCTTCCTTAAAATGCCCTTTTTGAAAGTCGGCTACAACCACTCTTACCCCTTCTTTACTCAGCTTTTGGGCTATTGCTTTGCCAATGCCACTACTCCCGCCCGTAACAAGTGCTATTTTGGAAGTAGTTTTTTGATTCATTTAGTTGAGTTTATTTCAGTTTATATAAGAAAACCTTTTAGTTATTTTTTCCGGCAGAAGTACAGAAGGGGGAGATATGTTCTGCGGAAAAAAAAGGGCTGAGTTTCCTCACCGCCCGATATTTTCAAAGGTACATGAGGAGCCTGTGAAATTTTACTAAAACAAACCTAAAACATTCTTAAACCCCTATATTTCACTGGACTTTCAAGCCAGGATCAGCAGCCGTGGGAAGGGGTAAATACGTCAGATATTTCTTAATAATGGTAGCAGCAGTCACGGTTGAAGAAGCTGTAAAAAAAAGAACAGGAGCTTTTTCGGCTCCTGTTCTTTTCATTCAAATTCGAATATTTTTTATGACTTACAATACTTCTGAAGAGTTTTTTGCCATTTTATAGCCCTGTCCAGCCGATTATTTTTCTCGGTAACGGGGTCTTCTTCCTCGGCATAAAAAATAAGCCTTTTGTCTTCGTTGCTTTTGCTTTTCAGCAGGAGAGAGATCTCTCTTATCTCATCGAGAGCCTGAGTGTTTTTCTCATCTTCATCAATCTTGACGATCTCAATCTTCATCAGGTCTTTAAGATCGATTTCCTGTAGATCGGCCTTTTCAGCAGACCTCAAAAGGAGGAACTTTCCGGCAGTTTTATCAAGACCTATAGACAAACCATGAGTATTCTCAGTTTCATCAAGATTATAGCCTTTCTTACTTGCCAAAAATGCCATTTTTTTAGCTCGTTTTTTCTCTTTGTGTGACTGGTTGTAAACGAGGTAACCAACGGGAGCTATGAATAAGATTAGTAGTCCCAAACCCATTAGGGTGGATGCTGTATCCATTTTTATATAATTTATTGTGAACGATTTATTATGTTATCCTGATATTTTGCAAAAAAGGATGGCGTTCACAAGAAAAAATGTTTGGGGAAAAGCTGAATTTTTAAATCCTTTCGTAAATCTCTATTAAAGCTGAAATAAGATGCCCCAGATGGATTTTCGCAAAGGCTAAAAGAAGTAAATCCTAAAGAAGAAATGGCGGGCCAGGGGTTTTGCTGAAGCTCGGGAAGCTCCTGGAACAAATTCTCCCTGTAGGCCACTGAAAGCGGATTGGCAGCAGCTAATTTTTCGGAAGAAGACGATTGCTCTTCATGTACTTCAGAAAAATTAAAAGCATATCCTGATCCCCCTCCAATGCTGAAAAAAGCAAGGAAGAGGACCAGTAGTTTTATTGTTATTTTAGGCTGCTGCTGCACAAGCCAAAGTTACTCAAAAAGTAGACCGTTATAAAAGTTTGACAGCATCTTTAGCAAAATAACTTGCAATCATTTGTGCACCGGCTCTTTTAATAGCTGTGAGCTGTTCGAGCATAACGGCATCATGATCAAGCCAGCCTTTTTCGGCCGCTGCTTTGAGCATCGAGTACTCTCCGCTCACCTGGTAAACCGCAACGGGTACATTTACGGTATTTTTGATCTCCCGCACAATATCTAAATAGCACAGGCCGGGTTTTACCATCACCATGTCGGCACCTTCCTTAATATCCTGCAGCGTTTCCTTAATGGCTTCCTCTCTGTTGGCAGGATCCATCTGGTAAGTTTTCTTGTCTCCGAATCCGGGAGCCGAATCTAGGGCATCGCGAAAAGGACCATAAAAAGCTGAAGCGTATTTGGCACTGTAGCTTAAAATTCCTGCGTTGAAATGGTTTTCCTGCTCCAAAAGTTCTCTGATGGCTTTTATGCGGCCATCCATCATATCACTTGGCGCAACGAAATCGGCACCTGCCTGCACATGCGAAAGTGACATTTTTGCAAGGACTTCTTTTGTGGGGTCGTTAAGAATGTACCCGTTTTCAACTATACCATCATGGCCGTAAGATGAGTAGGGGTCAAGAGCGACATCGGTCATGACCAGCATTTCGGGTACGGCATCTTTGATGGTCTTCACTGCCCGTTGCATTAGGCCATCTTTGTTTAGAGCTTCAGTTCCTTTATTGTCCTTGAGGTTGTCAGGCACTTTTACAAAGATGAGTACCGACTTCAAACCAAGGTTCCAGAGTTCTTTTACTTCTTTTTTCAGGAGGTCAAGGCTGTACCTAAAATAATTAGGCATAGAAGCAATTTCTTCCTTTATATTTTTTCCCTCCACAACAAAAAGAGGAACTATAAAATCGTTGGGAGTAAGTGAAGTTTCCCTCACAAGTCCTCTTATTACTTCATTCGTTCTAAGTCTGCGGTTTCTTATTAACATGATATGAGATTCGGTTGTTACTGTTTAATTTGTATTATTATTACGGTGCTTTAAAAAGGTATTGCGGCTTATATTCGACATCATATTTCTTCAAGAAATTCTCATATTCGTCCTGAAAGGTGTTTTTCTTATGATGTTCCTTCTGATTTTCAATGTAAGTAATTGCCGATGTCAATTGGGAATGGCCAAGGCTTAAAGCACCAAAGCCCTGTTGCCATTCAAATTTGCCGTTTACCCAGCCTTTTTCATTAATGAAACGGGATGAATTTGATTTAATATCCCGAATAAGACTTGATAGAGACAAGTCGGGTTTGATTCCAATTAAAAGGTGAAGATGGTCTGGCATTCCATTAATTCGTAGCAACTTTTGACCTTTATTTTTGACTATACCCGTAATATAGGAGTAGAGTTCGTCATCCCAATTTTTAGAAATTAAGCTATGTCGACCTTTAACAGCGAAAATAACATGAATGTATATTTTGGAATAAGTATCGGCCATTGTTATGCCGCTCCTCTGGAGCTTTTTTGATTTTAATGAATCTAATCTATAAATATTTCGCTCCTCTGGAGCTCAGATTCTCCCTCTCGAATTTAAAATATCTAAATCTTCAAAGAGCTTTAGATTAAATAATTTTTCTAACGAGCAAAAACACCATCAACATTCCGGAGAAATTTTCTGCGGTGAAAATCTGTTTTTACTGCTTCTTGAGAGTAATTTTATCCTTCCATAGATTAAAATCTACTCAAGAATTTAAGCCTCGGAGAGGCGATATATTTTTAGTAATATAAGCATCTCGTATTATGAGCTCCAGAGGAGCGACATATCAGGTCCACGATCTTGGATGACGAAGCACCTCTACAAGTTTTTCTTCCTCGCTTCCGGGTTCGGGATGATGGTCATATATCCACTGAACATGCGGAGGAAGGCTCATCAATATACTTTCTATGCGTCCGTTGGTTTTTAATCCGAAGAGCGTGCCTTTATCATGCACCAGGTTGA
>Ga0208014_1000435_pt1 | contig 17353 bp, 12 predicted proteins | sample 25_taG_FD_184099 | JGI IMG/M metagenome (GOLD analysis project Ga0208014, IMG submission 184099) | Marine viral communities from Cariaco Basin, Caribbean Sea - 25_WHOI_OMZ (SPAdes) (version 2) | ecosystem: Environmental > Aquatic > Marine > Oceanic | place: Caribbean Sea: Cariaco Basin...
CTTCTTCTATTGAGCCTAACTTTATATGCTCAGCACCACGTTCTTCAAAAATAATGATGTTATTACTTCCACCCATTAAACCACTATAGTTATTGTGAATAGTGATAGAGTGAGTAGGTTTTCGGAGTGCAGGGGGTATATAACCGAATTGGTTTGCATATTGCAGTGCTTTTAAATATGCATCATGCCATGATCTATCACCATTATCGTAGCTAACCTGAATTTCAATCTTACTACCAGCTGAATAACTGGCTTGAAAAATATAAAATTCACTGTAAAGCCACTGTTTAGCTTTTATATCATAATATCTTCTGCTATCAACTATCTTTGGTAAATAGGCGTTTTTAAAGTCTAAAAATTTATGATCAGAAAGCGAATGAAAACGAGTTTCAGGAATGTACAACTTAACGAAATCGTTACTGTCATCTTGATTAATAATATTTTTGCCTAAAGCATAAACGGTACCACCGCTGCCATTACTATGACCGAAAGGGATCGCTACCGCTAAAGTGTTCATGCCTAAGAGTAATAAGCCACCAAGTATAAAACTAATTGCTCTCATGCATTACCTTTTAAAAACATCTACACCATAGATAAACTAGCTCTCATAATTTTATACTTAAATTCTATAAGATGTTTTGCCTGTATGTTCCAATTAGTTGTTAATTAAAAATTAGGTGGTGTATCAGAAAGTATGCTGAGGAAATAAAAGGAGGGTGACAGCCGAAGCGAGATGATATATTTGAGGTTATGAAGACACAAATAGAAATCAGCTGCCCCGACTGTCACAGTTCCATTCTAAAGAAGAATGGCATAAAAAGCTATGGTAAGCAGAACTACCAATGTAAGGACTGCAAACGTCAATTCATTGGCGATCATGCCTTAACTTATAATGGCTGTCATTCTAAAATAGAGGACCTCATACGGTTAATGACGGTTCGAGGTTGTGGTGTTAGAGATATTGCTATTATGGCCTCAATTAGCATTGGAAAAGTGCTTAGCACCATAGGCTCATCCATTTATAAGATTACTCCTAAAAAGAGCTACTATGAAAGCTTAGAAGTTGATGAGTTCTGGACTTACGTATATCGTAAGAAGCGTAAAGTCTGGCTCATCTATGCTTATGACCGTGCTACTAATGAAATTGTCGCTTATATCTGGGGCAAACGTGACTTAAAAACCGCTAAGAAGCTAAGAGCTCGTCTAAAGCAGCTTAAAGTCAGTTATGACTCTATTAGTATGGACAACTGGGACAGTTTTATAACAGCTTTTAAAAGTGATAACAAACGAGTTGGCAAACAGCATACGGTAGGTATTGAAGGTAATAACTGCCGCCTTAGGCACCGATTACGTCGAGCCGTTCGAAAGACCTGTTGCTTCTCGAAAAAGCTCGACAATCATTTTAAAGTGTTTGATCTGGTGTTCTTTTATATCAATTATGGCTACGTTTGATGACAGCATACTTTTTAGAACACTACCAAAAATTACTGTTTATCTACATCTAACCCTCCATCTCGCCAATTAACCATTTAGAAACATCCTCAACTTGTGCTGCCAAATCAGCATGCGCTTTAGCTAATTCATCGAGCTTGGTTTTAATATTGCCTTTATTGTATTTAACGCTAGTCAGGGCATCTTTTAATAGATCAATTAATTCAACGTTTAGCGCATCAGAGAAGATGACCACCTCGCTAATCACTGCGTGCTTCACATCAAGGTGCAAATCAATAATGCCCCAATCAAAGCGCGTCTCAATGTGATGAGTAAATTCAGGGGTCTTGCCAAAGCGCCAATCCCAATCTGCCATTTGCTGATAGTATTTATTCAGGTTAGGTTGCTTGGCGAGACTGGCTTCATCCAGCTCTTCTACTGGCGTGGTGTCGCCATAATCAGTGTCACGATGGTATTCACAAAATGCCTCGATAATCGCATTAGATAAGGTCTCGTGATTGATGTCTGCATTAAACTCAACTAAGTTGGCGACGCGCGCACGGACAGATTTAATGCCTTTAGCTTTCAGCTTAAGCGGATGCGGATTGAGATAATCGCCCAGCTTTTGCATATTGGCATTTACTAATAGAGTCCCGTGATGAAAGCTGCGATCCGCCGCATGTTTAAAGGCGCTGCCTGATATTTTCTTATCGCCGACTTGCATGTCGTTACGACCAGATAGTTCAGCGTCGATGCCCAGTTTTTTCAGCGCGTTAACGATAATGTTAAAGTTCGCTTCTTGGTCGTAGTCGTCTTTAGGCGACAAAAAGGTAAAGTTGGTATTGCCCAAATCATGAAACACCGCGCCGCCGCCACTCTGACGCCGCGCCAAAAATACCTCGTCGGCTTCCATCTTATCGATTTTGCATTCTACCCATGGGTTTTGCGAGCGCCCAATGACTACGGTCTCGCTATTGCGCCATAAAAATAGCGTGTGCGAGTCGGGATTGAGCGTATTAAATATCCAATCCTCGGTCGCAAGGTTAAACCAAGGGTTGGTCACGGCAGACTTTAGAATGCGCAGTTTCATTATTTATCCTTTTCTCGAATGGTTTTTCTATATTGAATGTTATAAATAGATACTGTCATTGTTGCTGATGCACATTTGGAATTCAATGGTTAAGTAGTCTGTGGTCTAAATAGGAAGGTAGTTTATAGTGGCAACAGTTGCTACAATATAGACTTAAGTTTGGTATAACTGATTAATAGCCTAATTTACGCAGTCATTTATTTTTTTATATCTGAGGATTAATTATGAAACTACTTGCCATATCGATGATGACTAGCATGATGATGTTTGGTTGTGCCGCTTCCAATCAGCTACCGCCACTATCACAAATGTCCCCATCGGTGGTATCAGAAGGCTCGCTTGCGAATGTGAAGTTGATTAATGACGCTACCGGAGCGCTTATTAAAGCAGGGTATGCTCAACCAAGTAGCCAAATCGTGAAGTTTGTAATGCAACAACCTAAAGGGATTGTTGGTCAACGAGCTTGGCGCGAAATGTGGGTCGTCAATCCCAAAGGGGACTCAGAACGATTCGTCATTACTTTTACAGAGAATGGTCAAAGTGCCGCCGATTTTGAAATTCAAAAAGCACAGCCTATGCTTACCAAGTAGATTCTTAAGTACCTAACACACGCTTTATAGGAGAAGTAGTCTGTGCATTCAATTAGTTAAAGTTTGAGGAAATACTTAAGTTCAATTAATAAGTTGCTTTCCCTTTACCTATCAAATAATAAATACTTATGAAAAATAAAAATTCACTACAGCTCGGTATAAAAATTATATGCGCTATAGCTTACTGTCTTGAGTTTGTCGTTTTGGGCTATCTAAACTATTTTTATCTTCAAAAATACATGGGTTGTACTATGACACCCATACCTTTTTTAGCAGATATTTGCCAATCAGGCGCTTCTGTCTTATTTCTTTTAACCTGTTTGGATGTATTCTTGTGTTATAAAACACTATTTTCAGAAAAAAGTAAGATATGGTATGCACCATTGTTAGTATTTTTTTTGGGCAGCCAAATCATACTAATACTCAGTATATCTGCAGCCAATATATAAGGTAGGTAGGTTAGCGAATGTGTCACCAATTGTTTGAGATCAATCATAGACGATAGTAAAGCAGGAATATATTTACTAAACCAAAAAACACCCCTAAAGAGCGTTTTTCATCCAACCTAAAGTTATGAACCCTCAACACCCTATCCAAAGTCTTCCTTCAATATAGTCGCCACATTTCGCTCGGCAAGTCCCGTTATAAACACATACGGATTGACGCCAGCGCTACCGGGGATTAACGCGCCATCTTGCACGTAGATATTTTTATGCCCTTTGACGCGGCCAACGCCATCAGTCGCCAAGCCTAATACGCAGCCACCAAGCGGGTGATAGCAGAAGTCATCGCCGAAGCCTTTGGTGAACAGTAAGCTTGAAATAGAGCCACCATTTACTTTGGCGAGTTTTTCGATCAGCTCTTTAGCAGCGTTTACTGAGTACTCGTTTTGCTCGCGTTTCCAGTTTAGTTTGACGGTTTTTGTGGCTTTGTCATAGTAATAATTGCCACGTTCTGGGTTGTCAGTGATGGCGAGATATAGCGTTGTCCACGTCTCAAGTCCCAATGGCAATGGCGCGAGTTCGGCAAAGATTTTGTACTTTGAACCGCCTCTATCGCCGTCCCACATATTGATGCCTTTGACCGGAATGGTAGATTGGGTAGTGCCCGCGGCATGGACAAAGTTGCGACCCGTCATGATGTTGCCGTTGGGTCCCCAATGTTGTCCGATATGCTCGTTTAGATGGTTCAGTTTGCTTTCTGCTTGGCTTTTAAGCAATAGCTCTGAGGTTCCCGTACTGCCCGCATTTAGAAACAGTTTATCGCAAGTGTAATGCTCAATTTTATCGATGCCACCCGTCATATTGATGACATGAACTTCTAATCTGAGTTGCTCGTTATCGAGCGCTTGAATAGTGTTAACTTTGCGTAGAGTTTTGACTATGACGTTACCCGTTGATTCAGCGTCTTTTAGATAGGTTAAATCGAGTGAATACTTGCCAGCGTTATTGCCATAGATGACTTCGCCGCCCAATGCTGACGGATAGACTTCGCCACGCGCTTCTTTTTGCATATAATCAAAGTCATAGCTATTACCAAAGAATTCGGTTTTAAGTCCCGCTTTTGCTGCTTGGCGTTCAGCGGCGCGAGTGTATTCATAATGCTCGGACTCATTAAAAAACGATTCAGGGATTTTACTAACTTTCAGGTTTTTCATGGCACGGGGAAAATAAGTATCGTACATCTCATTAGAATCAATCCAAGGAAACACTGCTTCAAAATGCGCGCGTCTTGGCTGAATGGCAATCGCGCCATTGACGATGGAGCCGCCGCCATAAGCACGCCCTGCGAATACTTTCATATCGTCGTATTCGATTAAATCCAACACCCCAGGATATTTTCTGATAGGAATTGGAATCGGGATAGGGGCGTTTGGCATATTGCTAAACCAGCTTGAGCGTTTATCGGCGCTAATCATTTTGCAAAAGGTATTATGTTCGGGCGTTCTATCCCAGCGCATACCCATCTCAAGTATCAATACTTTATGACCTTTTTCGCTTAATCGTAGCGCTGATACCGCGCCGCCGTAACCACTACCGACGATGATGTTGGGAAAGTGTCCAGCTTGGGTGATGGTGTTAGGTAGTTTTGGCTGCTTAGCAAGCGTTTGGCAACCACTCACCGCAGCGGAGGTGCTGATAGCGCCTAAGCTTAAACCCATGGCTTTAATCAGTTGGCGTCGTTGCATGGTGTATCCTAATTTGATATTTAAGCTAAAAAAAGCCCGAGTTGAATAATATTAGCTTTTGACCGCAAAGGTGCGCTAAGCCAAGCGAGCATCATATTAGCAAACATAGGTTGCGTTATTATTTCAGTCATACGTTTGCTGTAATACTTATAGACAAATCGGGCTTTCGTTCAGCGATTATTCTTGCCAGTTTTTAGTCAATGACTCAGCCAGTTACTTAGCCAATTATTTTAGAATGGCACGTAAACTTGACCAAATAAGGAATTTCGCTTATTATCTTGTTTCAATGTACTAGAACACAAATACATTCAATTATTCTTATCCTTAAAAAAGCTAAATAATTCGGCAAAAATGCTAATACTAATACTCCATTTAAAATAACAAGGCTTAACTATGACAACGCAAAATACCGCCACTGGCTACGGTCTACACGCATCAATATTACCTAATAGCGATGGCCTATACGGCGAATTCGGTGGCAAAATTGCTCATCCTGAGCTTGCCAAAGCCATGGCAGAAATCGAAGTGGGTTTTCGTGAAATCATTAAAGACGATGATTTTATCGCTGAGATGAAGCGTCTGCGTGAGACTTACGTTGGTCGTCCAAGCCCCATTTATCATGCGCAGCGTTTGACAGAGCATTGCGGCGGCGCGCAGATTTATTTTAAGCGTGAAGATTTGAATCATACGGGTGCACACAAAATTAATCACTGTTTGGGTGAAGTGTTATTAGCTAAGAAATTAGGCAAAACCAAAGTCATCGCCGAGACGGGCGCGGGGCAACATGGCGTCGCATTGGCAACGGCAGCGGCCTTGATGGGGTTGGAGTGTGAGATTCACATGGGTGTGGTCGATATTAAAAAAGAACATCCAAATGTCAGCCGGATGAAGATTTTGGGTGCCAATATCGTACCAGTCTCACGCGGCGCAGGTACACTAAAAGAAGCAGTCGATAGCGCCTTTGAGACTTATTTGAATGAGCTTGATAGCAGTATGTTTGCGATTGGCTCGGCATTGGGGCCTGCACCATATCCTGAAATGGTCAGCTACTTTCAGTCGGTGGTTGGGCATGAAGCACGGGCGCAGTTCTTAGCGACGACGGGTAAGCTGCCTAATAAGGTGGTCGCTTGTGTTGGCGGCGGCTCCAATGCTATAGGCATGTTTAGCGGATTTTTTGATGATGCAGAGGTACAAAAAATCGGCGTGGAACCTGCAGGTGAGGGCTTGGATACGCCCAATCATGCGGCGACGATGTCACTGGGCGTCAAAGGCGAGATTCATGGGTTTAAGTGTTATGTATTGCTCGATGAAAAAGGCGAGCCTGCACCGGTACATTCGATTGCCTCTGGTCTAGATTATCCGGGCGTTGGACCACAGCATTCGCATTTACGAGACTTGCAACTGGCCACTTATGAATCAGCGACTGATGCAGAATGTTTAGAAGCCTTTATGGCGCTATCACGCCTTGAGGGTATCATTCCAGCTTTAGAGTCGGCGCACGCCATTGCCTATGCGATGAAAATCGCCAAGGATATGTCAGCGGATGAGACAATTTTGGTGAATCTATCAGGTCGCGGCGATAAAGATATTGATTTTATTTTGGATAAGGTAAAGCTATAAAAAAATCTGCAAGCAGTATAAAAAGACAACAGCTCTCAAGCGTTTAACCAGTTATCATCGTGGTTTTTTTAGTCTAACGCTTGATAGGATTTACCCATGTCCAACCGCGACCTCATTATTTTTATGACATTGTCCTTTATGTGGTCGCTGTCCTTTATTTTTTACCGTATCGGCGTGCCAGAATTTGGCTCGCTAGCATTTGCCAGTTTGCGCGTGGTGCTAGCTGGCTTGACCATGCTGGTTTTTGTCTTAATCAGCCCAAAAAACAGAGCAGGCATCCGCGATAACTGGAAAGTGCTGACCCTAGTCGGACTGTTTTCTGCCGCTATCCCTTTTATCCTGTTTGCCTTTTCAGCACGTTCAGTCAATGCTGGAGTATTGGCGGTGCTTAATGCGTCCGTACCGATGATGAGCGGTTTTATCGCCAGCACCTTTTTTAAAGACCGACTGTCAAAAAAACAAATTCTTGGCTTAATCATTGGCGTTATCGGCGTGATTATTTTGATGAGTGAAAGCTTATTTGGCAGTCAGAGCGCTTCTTCTGAGTCGTCATTATTACCAATGGGCTATGCGCTATTGGCCTGTGTTGGTTATGCCGTGGGCGCCAATATCACTCGAAACTATTTATACGCTGTCTCGCCGGTGGCGATTACCGCAGGCTCGCTTATCATTGCCAGTATAATTATGCTGCCGATAGCGGTCTATGAGTTTCCCTATGGTAAAACCATTAGCCTCACTGCTTGGGCGTCAGTCATTTGTATTGGCGTCTTTTCAACCGCCATCGCCTTGATTTTTATGAATCAACTCATTAAAAGTATCGGCCCGATGCGCGCGACCAGTATTACCTTAGTGATTCCGATTTTTGCTATTATTTTTGGTTATCTGCTACTTGGCGAAGCGTTAGACACCCCAGCGATTATCGGTTCGGTGGTGATATTGTTTGGTACTTATCTGTCGTTAGAGCTGTCTATTAAAAAGATGATGAAATCTTAACGGCTTACTTTGAATTGGTCAGCAGTTTTTTAATCAAAGGCGCTTATTTAGCACCTTCTACCATAATAAATTGAATGGGAAAGGTAATGATGTCAAACGCCTTGGCAAATGGCATCAGCGTTTTCAGTCTTTTTTCTTCTGCTAATGCTTTGTCTGGTTGATAATGATAAAACTTTAGCGTGGTTGGGTGGCGCAAGCGATATGATAACGTATTGATGTTTTTCACCGCCGGTGCCACCGTCACAGGGAGCCGCCAGAGATTTTTTGTACAGCGCGTCATACCACCTGCAAAACCATAATGACAAGTAAAATCAAACCCTTCAAGCTTAGCCGTTTCACCGGCGGCTAGTAGATGGGTCGGTTTTTCAAACCATAATATGGTGGCAATGCATCCTTGCTTTGATGTGCATCCTTGCTCGCCTATTCTTATTCTAAAATATGGCGCATTGAATGCCGGCATGGGCTTAAAGGAAAAATAAGCCAAATCCACTTGCTCTAAAATATCAATAAACTCACGATCTCTCTTGGCGCTCTGCACCAAATAGCTGCGCTTTTCTCCAGCAAATACAATCGCATGTTCAACCCCTTGAATAGGCGCGGCGGGCTTGCCAATAGCAATAATCGTGTCGGTAAATTGCTCATCGGCTACCCATTTGGCATCTTCTTGTACCATCAATTGATAATCGAGCTTTTCGCTGACGATACAACCGCTTAAACCTAAAACTAATGAGCCAGCTAAACATAGTCTGGAAAGTGATTTTGACATTATATTTTCTCTGCTTAATAAAATAAAAGGCAATCTAGAGACTTACTAAGTATGATATTCAGCCAATTTTGCATAAATAAGTTGACTAATTTTCTAAGTGAATACAAGTAACGCATTAAAGTTTTAGCGAAAAAAATTAGAGAAGCGTTAAGAGCTTAACCTTTGTCGCTGTTCAATTAAATAGAGAATCCCATAAAGTTGCTGCTGATATATTGACAAAGGTCGACATTCGCTATTTAATCTAGAAACCAATGCCAACTATAAAAAGTATTGTTAGTTTTATGTTTTGGTTGTGTTTTTAACTGACAAAAGAATATTGTCATGAGCGCTCAGCTGTTTTTACGATTTATGAAGTCTGCCACCCTTTCTCGTTCTTCGCGCTATTTGCTCACTGCCAGCTCTTTGACGGCGTTAAGTCTCGCCATCAGCTCAGCGCATGCCGCTGGCATCGAATACAGCAAACAATCGGTCGCGCCTTTTTTTGAGCCGGGTAATTATGCCGAGCTATCTTATGCGTATGTTGATCCAAAAATAGAAGGCACCGATGCTGCTGGTAATAGAATCGGTGACATGATGGATGATTTTGATTTGCCCGGCGCCGCTATTAAAATCGCCCCGACAGCCAATACGGCATTGGCAATAATTTATGAAAAGCCCTTTGGCGTCGATACCGAGTACCCAGCAGGGAATATATTTAACAATAGCATGGGTACCACGGAGGCGCGTGTAGAGACAAATGGCATCACGCTTTTAGGCGGTGGTAAGATTAGTAAGAATCTGTGGCTATATGGTGGTCTTGAGTACCAAACGTTAAAAGGCAATATAACGGGCGCGCAGCCAGTCGGTTTGACTACCGCTGTTTCGCAAGTAATCGATGAAGCGGGCGCGCTTTTTGGTATTCCAACGACTACCGCTTATTATGATTTGGTCAATAAACAAAATAATGGCACGATTACGCCAACTGAAGCGGCGACTTTGGGCGCTATCAATGAAGCGGCTATCAATCCTGTGGCGACAGCACCGACTTATTATACGTTAGATTTTGAAAACGAAAATACGCTAGTGCCGGTTATCGGTATGGCGTATGAAAAGCCAGAGATTGCCTTGCGCGCCGCATTAACCTATCGCGCCCCTGCCAAATATCAGGTATCTGGAGTAGAAAACCTGCAAGTTATTTTGCCGCCTATCGCTGGTGGTGATGGGGTAACACCGGGACCAGCGACTGATGAAGTTGCCTTACCGCTAGCGGGCAAGACCGAAGTGAAGATGCCACAGTCGGTGAATTTCGACTTCCAAACGGGCCTAAGTGAAAAGTATCAGTTATTAGGCATGGTCAACGCGCGCTGGGTAGATTGGAGTAATTTTAATGTTGCCCCGCCTTTAGCGACATTATCAACACAAGAGCCCTTAGCTGCTTATAAAAAAGACGGTTACGCGGTTGAGGTGGCATTGGGTAAGCAGTTTAATCCAAAAGTTTCAGGCGAAGTCCGCTTGGGCTATGACCACGGTACTGGTGCGCCGCTCAGTTTATTGGGACCTTATGACTCTATCAAAAGTTTAGGATTAAGCGCGCAATATAAACTGACCGAGCAGCTAAGTGTTTCTGCGGGCGGTCAATATATGTGGTTTGAAGGCGGTCCAGTCGATACCAAGGTTGATGGTCGCGTGGCCAATATCGACGATGGAACAGGCTATGCGCTTGGCATGAAACTGGGTTATCATTTTTAAGAGTTGACTGAGATTATTTATTAAAAATAGCTCATATTGGCGCTGATAGAAAGTAGAAAAAAGCACTTACTTTAAAAAGCAGGTGCTTTTTTATTGCTTGGAACGCGCTTTATTAATCAACGCTTTCGGTTTGGCAAAACAACCCATTTAAGCATTCTCGATTATCACCATCAGTATGCCAAATGGGTGGAATCTGCATCGCTTGATTTAATTGATAATGTGTCGTCGCCCATTTGTCCATCTCGTAGCCATCTTCAGTGGTACTAGGCGCTGGATATTGCTCTTGACGTTCGCTATCGGATAACGCCATGAAATTAAGATAGTTTGTTGCATCCTTTGCCAAGATGCTATTGGGACGTTTTGTGAGTGCAACCATCGTCTGCTTATAGTCTGGTTCCAGAAACTCGCGAATGTCATCATCCGTCCATCTTGTATTGTCTGAACCAAAAAACAGAGCATAACGATATAAATCTAATAAAATCTTGGCGTCTTTCACCGCGTAACCATTTGGATAACGCGTTATATAATCTTCCCAAAACTGTGCGCGCTCAACCAACTCTGCAAACGAGGTCGTAATGGCGGCATCGCTCCAAAAGATATCTTGATTATCCTTTGCCATCCGCTGAATGAATGCTTTTTGGTCAGGACGTAGATAAGGGGTAAAGATATCTGCCATGGCTTTCAAATCATGATTAAAGGCATAGTAACCTTCGCCTAAATTGTAAACTCTCACATCGGCATCATTTTGGATGAGACTAATCAAGTAGCGTGTGCGCGCACTCATTTTTTGTAGTTTTTCTTCGGGCACTTTTTCGTTCCATTCTAAGGCGTACATAACATCATAGTAATCTTCATCAAAATCCGTTTCATTGATTGCAGCATCATCCCACAAAAAACGCTCATACATCGCTTGATAGTCTTTTAGCAAATTCAATACTTCGGCATTACTGGCCGTTGGCAAACAGGCTGTTAATTGTTTTTGGATGGCATAAATAGCGTCAATCTTGCTGCTGTTATCCACTTTTCCCATGGATTTGCTCAACTCTAAGCAGGTTTTTGCGTCTAGCGCTGAGTCTGTTGCGGTATTCGTTTTGGTTGTTGGTTTTTCTAAGGATGCCTGCTTATTAACTTGTTCTGTATTTTTCGCCTCACCTGCTTCAGATAACGCATCTGATTTGGGTTGGCAAGCGCTCACACCCAAGAGAAAAATTAGCCCTATCGTAAGTGATAATATGGTTTTTTGCATGGACTCTATCCCTTTAGTAAATGCTAAAAAAGTGAAGGCTAATAATGGTGATAGTTGTTTAAAAAATTGGCAAAAGAAGAGTGGGTGACGCATGTAACATTTAATAAAATTCCCACTGATTTTATTATCTTAATACCCTTATAAGGTCACATAAATAATAGCGTTTAAAAGATTGAAAATATACTTGTGTCGGTGTTTTTGTTTGTAAGTTTTACTTGGAATCCTCCTCTCTACCCCCTATAAAGAACACGGCTGATCAATAGACGGCTTCATAATGATAAGTGACAATATGATAAGTGAGAATGACAAGCGCTATTTATCAATATTTAACCACTGTTAAAACCGTATTTTTATAACAACAAACAAGGCATCTCATGGCACACGATAACTTATTCGAACCCGTAAAAATGGGCACTCAAACTCTAAAAAATCGCATCATCATGGCACCGTTGACCCGCTTACGTGCGGTTGAACCGGGCGATGTTCCTACGGCATTAGCCAGCGAGTATTATGCGCAGCGTAGTGGTGCAGGATTGGTCATTACCGAAGCGACGCAGGTGTCTTTTCAAGCAAAAGGCTATGCGGGCGCCCCCGGTATTCATACCCAAGACCAAACGACCGCATGGAAAACCATCGTTGATAATGTCCATGCTAAAGGCGGCAAGATTGTCGTCCAGTTATGGCACACGGGTTTGGTCGCCCACGAAAGCGTCCAACCAGATGGCAAAGCGCCTATCTCAGCGTCTGATATTGATGTTGGTGTACGTACCTCATTGCGTGATAGTAATAATCAAGCGATTCGCGTTGCTGCTACACCGCCACGCCCAGCCACACTTGAGGAAGTGCAGCAAGTTATCGCTGACTTTGGGCTTGCGACCAAAAATGCCAAAGAAGCAGGCTTTGATGGCGTAGAAATTCATGGCGCGCATGGTTATTTGTTGCATCAGTTTTGGGTTGAGCAAACCAACCAACGTGATGATGAATATGGCGGTAGCCGCGAGAATCGTGCGCGTTTGACCCTTGATGTCATCGATGCTTGTGTCGCTGCGTGGGATGCTGACCATGTTGGTATTCGCGTATCACCGCTTGGTACGTTTAATAATGTCGAAGCGGGCTACAATGAAGACGAAAATATCTGGCTCATTGAGCAGATTAATAAGCGCGGTTTGATGTATCTGCATCTCTCTGAGCCTGACTGGGCGGGTGGTACGCCTTATAGTCCTGAATTCCGTCAGCGTGTTCGTGATGCTTTTGGGCAGATGATTATTGCTGCTGGCGGCTATACCGCCGAAAAAGCAGAGCAGAATATCAAAGATGGCTATATCGATGCGGTGGCTTTTGGTCGTGACTATATTGCCAATCCTGACTTAGCGGAACGTATCCGTGAAGGTGCGCCGCTTAATGAGCAACATCCGCAAACCTTTTATGGTGGTGGTACGGAAGGCTATACCGATTATCCGTTTTTAAACCAAGCATAAGTGTTTATCGGATAGCTGTCTTTAAATTGGCTTTATTGATTAAAATAAAGTGATAATGCATAAAAAAGCCACCTTGCTGATTATCGCAGGGTGGCTTTTTTAATGGGTAATATTTGGCTATTTACCAAAGTTACCCATTTGGTAATCACGAAACGTTTGCTTTAACTCCGCTTGGGTATTCATGACGAACGGACCGTAGCCTGCTACTGGCTCACCGATCGGTTCACCACTTAATAGTAGTAATTTAACCGTACTTGGCGCTTGCTCATCATCAGAGAGCTTAGGGTATGTCAGCTTGATGCTATCGCTTACCTGCGTTGCTGATTGTTCATTGGCAGCATTGATATCAGAATCAGAATCAGTATCAGTATCAGTCGGCGTGGCAAACTGAATCAGACTGCCTGCGCTCACTGGCGTATCGTTAATCAGTAGCGTACCTTCTTGTACCAATATCATGACATTATGGCTGTTTGGCACTTGCAGCGTCGTTGAGCCAGCGCTATGCAATGCAATATCCCACATATTGATAGGCGTAAAGGTACTTGCCGCGCCTGTCGTATCTTGCCACTCGCCTGCAATAATCGCTGCTTTACCTATCTCATTTCCGTTTTCATTATCGGTTAAATTAACGATAGGCAAATCAGCTCGTGTTAAAGTTTGATATTTGGGCTCAGTCAACTTATAGGCGCTTGGCAAATTGACCCATAATTGCACCATGCTAAAAGGACCGCCACGTTGGCCAAAGGCTGATGAGTGGAACTCTTCGTGCATGATGCCGCGCCCTGCGGTCATCCATTGCACACCGCCTTCTTGAATAACCCCATAACCACCGGCCGAATCAGCATGGCTAATCTCACCGGCGTAGGCAATCGTTACCGTCTCAAAACCTTTGTGCGGATGCTGCCCAACGCCGTGCGGCTGCGTCTTATAGTTTGGATTTGGGGCAAAGTTGGTTGGCTGACCATAGTCTAATAATAAAAACGGGTCGGTATGACGATGATTAAAATCAGGATTATCATCTAGGTGACTGAACAAGGTTTTGACATAAAAACCGTCGCCGACCCAATGCGGCTCTTTATCGCCATGAATATGTTTTATGGAACGCATTGAACACCTCGTAAGCCTAAGCGTATTAATAAATACCCATCTAGTTAACAGTTATTCTTTAGCCACAATTATCTAACACGAGTTATTTAAATGCTCATGATTAAATAATAATGCTTCAATAATAATGTTCTGCTAACTATTAAGTAATTCTAAATTTATATAAGTCTATATAATGATTATATTCACAGTTATCAAGCGTTTAGTGGTTTCTATCCCATTTGGATAACCTGCGTTTAGATAACTAGTGTTTGAATAGCTAGAATTTGAATAGCTAGCGTTTAAATTAAAGGTATGCCTTAATATCAAACCACTTCACCGCAAACAAAACCGCTGGCCCATGCCCATTGAAAGTTATAGCCACCAAGCCAACCGGTGACGTCGAGCACTTCGCCGATAAAATATAGCCCGTCTTGATGTTTGCTTTGCATGGTCTTTGACGAAACTTCATCGGTTGTGATGCCGCCGCGTGTGACTTCAGCGGTTCGATAGCCCTCGGTACCAGAAGGTTTTAGCTGCCAGCCGTTCAGTGTTGCGCCAAGCTCTATCAAGCGCTCATCTTTAATATTGGCAAGCTCGGTATCTTTGATATCGTCCCACAAATGCGTTTGTAGCGCAGCCAGTAGCTTTTTTGGTAAAGCATTGTCGGTATTGTCTGCCAAAACTGTCCGGATAAGCTGGCGTGGGTGCGATTTTTTATGGGCAAGAAAAAGCACCGTCATATCGATTTCAGGCAGCAAATTGATAGTAATAGTTTCGCCAACATGCCAATAGTTGGACAGTTGCAGCATAGCTGGGCCCGACAGCCCGCGATGGGTAAAGAGCAGCGGTAGCTTAAAGGAGATGCGCTCATTACTGGCAATCACCGGCAGACTGATACCGGCAAGCGTACGAATCAGCTCACCCGTTTTATCGGTAAAGGTAAATGGCACAAGGCTGGCATCAGTTGCGACTAACGTATGACCAAACTGCTGCGCCAGCTCGTAACCAAAGCCGCTCGCACCTAAGGTCGGAATTGATAAGCCGCCCGTCGCTACCACAAGCGACTCGCAGCGATAGCTGGTTTGCGGCAGCTTACTTTGATTGCCGTTATCTTTTCTCTCTTGTTTTTCTTTTTTACTCAAACTTTTGCTGGTTATTAATTCAAAACGGGATTTTTTATTATTCTCATCAGTTTTTACTTGTTCAATGTGGGTATTGAGCTTGACTTGCACGCCCACGGCAGCGCATTCATCAAGGAGCATGGTTAAAATATCTTGTGCCGAATCATCACAAAATAGCTGCCCGTGCTCGCGCTCATGGTAAGGGATTTTATGCTGCTCAACCATAGCAATGAATTCCCAACTCGGATAACGGCTGAGCGCGGATTTACAAAAATGGGCGTTGCTGCCGATAAAGTGCTCAGGCTCGACGAAGTAATTGGTAAAGTTGCAGCGCCCGCCACCTGACATCAGAATTTTTTTACCGGCTTTATTGGCATGGTCGAGTACTAAGACTCGGCGACCACGGCGACCCGCAGTCAGCGCACAATATAACCCTGACGCACCAGCGCCGATGACGATGACATCGTAGTGATTGTATGCTGCTGCATTGCGCGGATTTTCCATGATGATAGGTTCCAAAAAGCGCTAAGCTTTAAAAAAATAGAGATAAAAAAGGCGTAAAATTAAAAATTAGCCAAGTACGGCGTCTTAATGATAAAGGGTAGCTATTGTCCATGTTTTATGGCTGGTTACAAGGATTAAATATTTTTGCCCAGTCAACTTATAAAAGTCGCTACGCCTGAATAAGTATACAGGTGTACAGCGAAATTGTTGTGTTTTGCGCTCGCCGTCTTGCAACGGCGCTACTTATTTGTCAAACTAACTTAAGTGTCAGACATTATGGAAGATGACTCTTATACTTGTTTAGGCCGCTGCTTAACGTTGATATTTAACATAAGCCATTAACCACCAATCGTTTGATGATGATGGTTTTATGCTACTTGTTTAACGCTAGTTGTTTAGTGCTAGTCGCAACGATAGCCGCTACAAGTCAGAATAATTAAAAAAGGATGACTACGATGACTCAAAAATCATTTCCTATCGCGGCTGAGTTTGTCGCCGCTGCCAATACTACCGCTGAGCAATATACCAAAGAATACCAGCAATCTATCGCATCACCTGAGGCGAAAGATGCCTTTTGGGCGAAGCGTGCCGAGCTGATTGATTGGATAAAAAAACCCACCAAAATCAGCGATGTCAGTTATGACTTGGAAGATTTTCATATCAAATGGTATGAAGACGGTGAGCTTAACATCTCAGTTAACTGCCTTGACCGTCATGTCAAAAACCACCCTTATAAGCCTGCCATTATTTGGGAAGGTGACCACCCGTCATTGCACAAAATCATTTCATTTAAAGAGCTGCATGAAGCGGTGTGTCGCCTCGGTAACGCCATGCGCAAACTTGGGGTAAAAAAGGGCGACCGCGTCACCTTATATATGCCCATGATACCAGAAGCGATGATTGCCATGCTGGCGTGTACGCGCATTGGCGCAGTGCATTCGGTGGTGTTCGGCGGTTTTTCTGCTGAGAGTTTGGGCAACCGTATTATCGATAGCCAATCTAAATTGGTCATCACCGCTGACGAAGGTATCCGCGGTAATAAGCGCACGCCGCTCAAAGCCAGTGTCGACCGCGCTTTAGATATGGATGGCACCGATAGTGTGACCAACGTCATTGTCGTCCATCGTACGGGCAATTCTGTACCGATGAGTGGTCGCCGTGATGTTTGGTATCACAGTTTGGTTGATGGTGAGTCAAAGCATTGCGAACCTGAAGTGATGAATGCCGAAGACCCACTGTTTTTGTTATATACCTCAGGCTCAACCGGCAAGCCCAAAGGCGTGTTGCATACCACCGGTGGTTATATCACTTATGCGCTTTCTACCTTCCGTGATGTGTTTGATATTAAAGAAGACGATGTCTACTGGTGTACGGCGGATGTCGGCTGGGTGACGGGTCATACCTATGCTACTTACGCGCCGCTTGCCAATGGCACGACGACCGTTATGTTTGAAGGCGTACCAGAATATCCAACGTGGGCGCGTATCGGTCATATTATTGATAAACACCAAG
>Ga0208014_1000436_pt1 | contig 17286 bp, 13 predicted proteins | sample 25_taG_FD_184099 | JGI IMG/M metagenome (GOLD analysis project Ga0208014, IMG submission 184099) | Marine viral communities from Cariaco Basin, Caribbean Sea - 25_WHOI_OMZ (SPAdes) (version 2) | ecosystem: Environmental > Aquatic > Marine > Oceanic | place: Caribbean Sea: Cariaco Basin...
CTTTTATGGATTCTGGTTGAATGCTCTTTAAGTAATTTTTTAAGCTCCTCAATTAACTCCAGCTTAAAATTCGTTAGATCATCGGTAGTAATTATTTCTTTTGGCATTTTTAAAATGGTTTTAGTTTAAAATCCCACCGATGGTTATACTTTTTACTCGGCGGGATTTTGTTGATTTGAATTCTAGGCAAATTTGAGCAGCTTTAGGAAATTAATTTCACTATGTCCACCGGACTACGAGAAAATTTAACACTGTATATAAAAAGCAGTAATTGAGCTATATAACTCGAAAAAACAGAAGACTATAAATTGAAAAAGTAATTAAAAAAGGGTAGAATATTAGTTTTCGGAGTTACGTTCACCTACCGAAAATTATAGCTCATTTTCACGATTCAATTTTTGTACGAAATTCCAAGTAATTCCATCCAGGCATTTGGTGATACTAGCTTTCCTACCCTTATTATATAGCAATTACCCAGCTTGATTAAAGACTACTCAAACAGGGAAATTATATTTATGACGTCATATTTTATAGCTCATTGGGATAAAAACAAATAACAAGACGTCATATTTTGTCGCCAGTTAGATTTATTATTGCAGTACAAAACAAACACGATGCGAACATTAGAAATAAAACTTTCCGAAGAGCAATACCAACATATTCAGGAAGAGATCCAATTTGGCGGCAGGACAAACCTTGAAGAAGAGACGATGGGAGGCTATGAATTTACGCTTCACGTTGGAGTTCCAAATATCTATACTTATCTGGAGATGAATTACATCAATAAGATAGATCTGGGCGAAGTGGAATGGAGTTTTTAAAATCATAACAAACAAGCTTCCGGTAACTAAAAGATAGAAAGAAAAGGCAGCTGCTAGAAACCTCGATTTCAAACCTAAAACGTTGGAATTTATTTATTTTAAAGTGCGTATTGATATTTCTAAAAAAACAACAATAACCGCTATAAATAGCGAACTTTAGAACTATTCGCTAACCTAGAGAATCGGTTCTTAACTGATATAAAAAACCCGATACTATCATTGATAATACCGGGTTTTGAATATAAGCTGAATGAAGTTTAATCGTCTTTAACGTCGTATCTATCCAGCATCATCACTTTACCCCATGCTTTCACAAAATCTTTAATAAATCGTTCTTTTCCATCATTAGCACCGTATACCTCAGCAATATTTCGCAGCTGTGCATTAGATCCAAAAATCAGGTCGCAACGGGTCGCTGTATATTTAATATTTCCGGTCTCACGATCTTTTATGTCAAAAAGCATTTCCTTGTCGTTCTGCGGAACCCATTCATAGTCCATACTTAAAAGAACCTGAAAGAAATCGTTGCTTAAAGTTCCAGGACGATCAGTGAAAACTCCGTGTTTAGAATAATCAAAATTTTGATCCAAAACTCTAAGACCGGCAGTTAGAACTGTCCATTCCGGTGCATTTAGCGTAAGCAGCTGTGCGCGATCCAGGAAAATTCTTTCAGCAGGTACGTTGTAACCCACTTTATCATTGTGATAATTTTTAAAACCATCTGAAACCGGTTTCAGCCATTCAAAACTTTCTACATCGGTCTGCTCTGCATTGGCATCTGTACGGCCTGGAGTAAAAGGTACATTTACGTGGAAGCCACCATCTTTAGATGCCTTTTCGATAGCTGCACAACCGCCAAGCACTACAAGATCTGCCAGGGAAATCCTTTTGTTGCCAGACTGGTTTCCGTTGAAATCATCTTTGATAGATCTTAGGGTTGACAAAACTTTATTAAGTTCATCAGGTCTGTTTAGATCCCAATTATTTTGTGGCTCCAAAGCGATACGAGCACCATTGGCACCTCCACGCTTATCTGAATCACGATAAATAGCTGCAGAAGACCAGGCTGCCGAAACCAATGCCGATACCGACAGGTCGCTGTCCAGAATATTTTGTTTTAGGCTGGTGATTTCTGCTTCCTCAATAAGATCGAAATCTCTTTTTGGTACCGGATCCTGCCATATTAAATCCTCTTCCGGAACTTCCGGCCCCAGGTAACGATCTTTTGGACCCATGTCTCTATGAGTCAATTTATACCAGGCTTTTGAAAAGGCGTTGGTGAAATACTCAAAGTCATTCAGGAATTTTTGACAAATTTCATTATAAGCAGGATCTACTTTTAGAGCGATATCTGAGGTCATCATCATCAAATCGTTCATCTTTCCTTCCTCATGAGCATCCGGTGTTTTTGGAGCATCTGGATCCTTAGGAGTCCATTGAATTGCTCCGGCAGGACTTTCAGTCTTTTCCCATTCAAATTTGAAAAGATTAATAAGGTAATTGTTATCCCAGGTTGTAGGGTCTGGCGTCCAGGAACCTTCAATTCCGTTGGTCATGGTGTATTTTCCAAAACCGGTTCCTTCAGAATTTTGCCAGCCCATACCCATAGCCTGCATTGGTGCTGCTTCTGGAGCAGGACCAATTTTATCTGCGCTCGCCATTCCATGGCTTTTTCCGAAGGCATGTCCACCTGCGATCAATGCAACGGTTTCTTCATCGTTCATTGCCATTCGTTTAAAAGATTCACGAATTGCCATTGCAGAATCTTTAGGTTCGCCGTTTCCGCCGGGACCTTCAGGATTTACATAGATCAAAGCCTGGTGTGTTGCGGCCAATGGGTTCTCCAGATCACGGTTTGGATCTGATGGTTCTCCTTTCCAGCGTAGATTCTGGGTTACCATCTCCTCAGGGTGCCCATCGTAATATTCTCCAACTTTAGATTCTTTAAAAGGCTTACCGTTCCAGAATTCAGGTCCCCAATAAGTGCTGCGATCGGGCTCCCAGGCATCACGACGCCCACCTCCAAAACCGAATGTTGGGAAATTCATGATCTCCAAAGCACAGTTTCCGGTAAGTACAATAAGATCTGCCCAGGAAAGAGAAGCTCCGTATTTTTGTTTTATTGGCCAAAGTAGTCTTCTGGATTTATCGATATTTCCGTTGTCCCACTAGGAATTAATAGGACCGAAACGTTGCAGTGCCTGCCCTGCTCCTCCACGACCATCTGCAATACGATAAGTCCCGGCAGAATGCCAGGCCATTCGAATCATTTGAGGGCCATAGTTATTATAATCTGCCGGCCACCAGTCTTTGGAATCGACCAGCATTGCTTTTATATCTTTCTTTAATTCCTGAAGATCGATTTTATTGAAAGCTTCCTTATAATTTTCATCGCTCAACGGGTTTGCTACCGGTTGTTCCTGGTGAAGTAACTCTACCTGTAATCGGTTAGGCCACCAGTCGTCTAGTTGCGGTGATTTTCCCATCGCTCCGCCAACTCTGGTTCCTCTAAAAGGACACTGAGCCAGGTTTTCTGGATTATCCATGTTTTTCATAATAATAAGTATTCTTGGATTAAAAAATAATTTTAATGTCGATTGGCTATTATCTTTCCCGGTAACAAATTTTCAGTTTTAGCCTTATAACCTGACCTAATGATCCAATACCGAAGAGCTATAATGATCTTTTGAATAGATATTGAAAAAAGAAAGAAAAATGTAGTCGTAATTATCGTTTGATTTTAAAAAGTAGAATTTAGGCAGATACTGACTAAATATAGGGTCTACAACCGTTAATTTTTTTTAAAACATATGATTACACTAAAGACATTTTGAATTATCTTTCCCATTAAACCACGGTTTTATCTAATCCGCTGAGAAATGGAAGAAAGTTCTCAATCAATACCGGTAAAGTCGCCTAAAAGGAATTTGTGGAAAGCACTTTTAGAAGCAATTAAAGGAACAGAGGTCGATTATACTACAATCAGTCTGAAACGTGCTATATTTCTTTTAGCCGTTCCTATGATTCTTGAACTGGTTATGGAATCAACCTTTGCACTGGTTGACATTTATTTTGTTGGAAAGCTGGGAGCCTCAGCTGTAGCCTCTGTAGGTCTTACTGAAACCTATTTGTTTTTATTGTATTCCATTGGGATGGGACTTGCTATGGCAGTTACAGCAATCATTGCCAGGCGAATTGGTGAGAAGAAAGAAGAAAATGCAGCTGAGTCTGCCGTGCAATCCATCATCCTTGGAATTCTATTCGCTATACCATTTTCCATAGCGGGGATTTTTTATGCTGAAGAACTTTTAGGCCTAATGGGAGCAGACGATTGGACGCTTACTAATGGCATTTCCTATTTTCAATGGATGTTAGGAGGGAATGTAGTAATAATGTTGCTATTCGTTATTAATGCGGTGTTTCGCGGGGCGGGAGATGCAGCTATAGCCATGTGGGTATTGGGAATCGCCAATGGAATAAATATTGTTCTGGATCCTTTGCTGATCTTTGGATGGGGGCCATTTCCTGCTATGGGACTGGAAGGTGCAGCCATCGCAACCAATATTGGTCGCAGCCTGGGGGTACTCGTGCAGCTATGGATATTATTCCGAGGAGGAAAACACATTAAGGTGAAACTTTCACAATTGTATTGGAATACCAAAGCTATGCTCATTATTTTAAAAACATCAATGGGCGGCATAGGTCAAATGATCATCGGAATGACTTCCTGGATATTTTTAATGCGAATCCTGGCCGATATAGGAAGCGAAGCTGTGGCAGGAGCCACCATTGCACTTAGAATAATGTTATTTTGTATGATGCCTGCCTGGGGCCTTTCTAATGCAGCCACTACCCTTGTGGGGCAAAACCTGGGCGCGAAAGATCCTCAACGCGCAGAATCCAGCATCTGGAAAATCGGTAAATATAATATGATCTTCTTGCTCCTGGTGTCAGTAATATTCTTCTTCTTTAATGAAAGGCTTATTGGATATTTTTCAGATACTCCCGAAGTAATTAAAGTAGGAGGAAAATGGTTGGAGATCCTTTCCTATTCCTTTTTCATTTATGGTTGGTGGATGGTAACCACCCAGGCATTTAATGGCTCTGGAGATACCACCACGCCAACAAAAATTAATTTTGTGTTCTTTTGGCTAATCCAGATCCCGCTGGCCTATTTCCTCGCAATAAATCAGGATTGGGGATACTCTGGTGTATTCTGGGCTGTATTTTTTTCAGAAACAAGCGCGGCGATCTTTACACTATGGCTTTTTACCCGGGGAAAATGGAAAACTCAAAAAGTATAAACTTAGATTTTAATCGGCGCTATCCAATTATTTATTCCTTCCAGGCTTTTTAAGCATTTTCAAAAGCCAAAATTTATTTATAGGCGTCATATTTTGTCGCATCAGTTTGTTTAATTTGCTATATCAATAATGAAAGAGTGAGTAGATCTAAACGCAAAACGCCAATTCTTCCCAATTGCCAGGCTTCGTCGGAAAAAGCTGAAAAGCAAAAAGCCAATCGCAAATTAAGAAGGATCGTAAAAGAAAAATTAGCAGTTTTAGAAGAAGAGCTTCCGCAGAAAAAAGAAATTTCGGATATCTGGAATTGGGGAAAAGACGGTAAATCTTACCGAGCAGATCTAACCAAGAAAGAAAAAACCAAGTAATATGAATATACTTTACCTCCATGGACTCCATAGTAAATTAAGTGATAAAAAAAGAGAAGTACTGAAACAATACGGCCAGGTTTTCGCACCTGATATAGATTATTCAGATAAACATTTTCAACCCGATCTTATCCTAAAACAATTCCCGAATACAGAATTCAATGTGGTAATGGGAAGTAGTATGGGTGCGTTAAATGCTTATGCTATTTCAGAAATCGTAGACCGGTCGGCTTTATTGTTTAATCCGCCTTTAATTAAATATGAGGAAAGAGGAGCCAGCCATAAATTCACCCACGGATTATCCTCAAAACATATTTTACTGGGTGGAAGTGATGATGTAGTAGATGCCGCTAAAACCCTAAACTTTTTAGGACAAAACTTGCAGAAATCAGTACTGAATATCAAAGTTCTACCGGAATTAGGTCATCGTATCCCTATAGATGTTTTCACTGATCAGGTTAAAAAATTCTTTAAAGATATTTGTGCTTAAACCTGGTTCGTCAGTTCGAGTAATCCCGATGGCATCGGGATTGTATCGAGAACAATTTTTGAACTGTAATTAAACAAAAAAACTATGTCTGTACGCCAAACTATAAAACGCCATTATAAAATTATCTCTCTGCTTAGGTTACGCCCTATGAGTTATGAGGAAGTTCAGGATGAAATAGCTATCGATCGGGATTATATAGAAGAAAAGCTACTAACTTCTCAACGTACTTTTCAACGAGATCTGGAGGATATAGAATCTATACATAACATTGTAATAAAATGTAATAGAAGTACTAATAAATATTACATCAACGAGGATGTTGAGGAAACGCATTCTCAAAGATTACGGGAAAATTTTGACCTTTTAAATGCCATTAGACTTTCAAAGAGTTTTGGAAACCAACTTATTTTTGAAGAAAGAAAACCCCTGGGCACCCATCATTTAGCGGGGTTATTACACGCCAGTCAGAATTTTTTAGAAGTAAAGTTTGAATATCACAAATTCTGGGATACATCAATTAGTAATCGCAGGGTTAGGCCTATTGCTCTTAAAGAAGCCCGGAATCGGTGGTATCTTATTGCAGAAGATACGAAGAAGGATAACATTATTAAAAACTTTTCGCTCGATCGAATTAAAAACCTGGAAATTACCAAAGAGAAGTTTAAGCCAATTGAATACCAGGCGTACGAAGAATTCAAAGATAGCTTCGGAATAATAAACGGCACAGATGAAGAACCGGTTAAAGTTATCCTATCGTTTACACTCCGTGAAGGCAGGTATGTAGAATCACTTCCTCTACACCATAGTCAGCAGTTAATTTTGAGTAACGATGATGAGATCAGGTTTAGTTATTTTATTTGTCCTACCTACGATTTTAGAATGGAAATACTCTCTTATGGCGACCAAATAAAAGTAATAGAACCGGAAAGTCTAAAATCGGAAATCAAAAAAGAATTAAAGTCTTGTTTAGGCAACTATGAATAGCTGCTTATCTATTAGAGAAGTCAACTGAACCCAACATTATGACCAAGAAGAATCAAATAAAAAAGCCCTGGCCAACTAAAGCTGCTATGGCTCAGATATATGAAAACAACCTGTGGGGCGGTAATCAGTCAGAATTTTTCTCTGGCGATGGCTCGCATAATCCCGAGTTGATAAATCCATATTTGGAAACTTTGACCTCTTTTCTTACTGCTTTTGAAACTCCTCCGGTGGTGTGTGATTTGGGTTGTGGGGATTTTAATATTGGTAAAGAATTAGTGAAGTACTCCAAAAAGTATATTGCCATAGACATCGTTCCAGATCTTATAGCGCATAACAAGAAAACATTTAAAGCAGAAAATCTAGAATTTCACTCTCTGGATATCGCGGAAGATGAACTGCCCGCCGCAGATTGCGTTATTCTAAGGCAAGTTTTGCAACATTTATCTAATACCGAAATTAAAAGTGTGGTAGAAAAGTTATATGATTATAAATATGTTATTCTAACCGAGCACTTACCGGAAGAAGATTTTGAACCCAATAAGGATATTATTTCAGGACAGGGAATCAGACTAAAAAAACAAAGTGGTGTAAACCTTTTAGCGCCGCCATTTAATTTTAAGGCTGAGGAGGAAAAGCAGTTATTAGTAATTAAGTCAACCAGATTTAAAGGAGTTGTAGTAACTACGTTTTATAAAGTATTTTGAACCCTTCTTAAATTTAGATGATTAGTAGCCTGTCCAGAGAGAAGTCGCGGGATAAGCCTAGATTTTACTTGTATCTAACGAGTGATACGAGAGGAATACATACGTTTTTTCAGCAATGAAAAATGAACAATTATAAATTATTATCTATTAAATTTTAAAATGATTATCAAACGAATTGTATATATTTTTCTCATCAGCTGTCTAATCAATGCTAACGTTTTGGCTCAGGCAGTAAAAGAAGAAAATAAATATGGAGAGCAGCTCTATTTTGTAGATGGCAATACGCTAAAGCAAAAAAATAAACATGGAGAGGAATTATTCTACTGGAACAGCGAAGAAATTAAGTTAAAGAATAGATACGGCAAAAGCCTTTATTATTTAGATGGCAACACGGTAAAACTTGAAAATAAATATGGCGACCGTTTATATGAGTTTGATGATTATTACATCCGGTATCGTGATAAGTACGGTCCGAAGATCTGGTATTTAGATGGTAGAGTATTAAAACGAAAAGATAAATACGGCGAACCGGTTTATTATTTTGAAGGTATCCCTGATAAATGGGTATTTGTGGCTTTATTGGATCTTGCGGGGGAATGAATTGAAAATTTAAATTTACAAGCTCACGACACCGCTTGACTTTAACGTATTCTATATTAGCCGCAATAAATAAAGACAATTATGGAAGCTATGCCTTTCTTCAGCGGACTATCAAAAACACAATCATTTGAAAAACTTTCAGAATTCACTATCAAAGAAGCGCTACTGGCTTGTGTTCTCTCAGATTTTAATTCCGATTCTTTTATAATAGAAAATCATGATAATCGCTGCCTTAGTTTTAATAATGAAAAATACCTTTTCTTTATATTGATCGAAAAAGACCAGGCAATTCTTGAAGAAATCAAAGAGGCAATGGAAACCATTAAACATTTATACACTGCTATAATTCAGATAGAACTCGACCTTGATCTTTCAGATTATAAAAGGTATTATCGTTTAAGTACAAAGGATATTATTAATGGCGGAATCAAAAGAGAAATTCCAGAGAAAAACCTTTTTTTCACCTTATTAAAAGATTTATACGGTAAAAACTGAAAATGAACTATAATTTTTCAAAGTAAAAACTCAGCGATTCTCTTTAAATAGCTTTTAAAGCTTTAAGATTTTATTTAGATTTACGCGGCTTTCAGCTTTATTCCTTCTACCCTACCCGGGAAAGAGCTGTTTTTAATTTAAAGTCCCAAACCTTATTCAAACTTATCTACATAAATGACTCAACATGTACACAATAAACTGGTTTCTTTTATCTGGTCTATTGCAGACGACTGTCTACGCGATGTTTACGTGCGCGGAAAATACCGCGATGTAATACTGCCTATGGTGGTTTTACGCCGCCTGGACGCTTTACTGGAACCTACCAAAGATGCGGTGATGGAAGAGCTGGCTTTCCAGCGTGATGAAGCCGGATTTACCGAGTGGGATGAAGGCGGACTTCGTGAGGCTTCTGGTTATGTATTCTATAACATCAGCGAATTCACCCTTCAGAAGTTACACAATACGGCCACCAATTCTCAACAGATCCTTCAGGCTAATTTTGAAGATTATCTCAATGGCTTCAGTCCGAATGTAAAGGAGATCATAGAGAAGTTTAAGCTGAAGAGCCAGATAAGGCATATGGCCAATAAGGATGTGTTGCTGGATGTACTCGAGAAATTTACCTCGCCTTATATCAACTTAACGCCTTTTGAAAAAGAAGATCCTGAAGGAAGAAAATTACCTGCGCTCTCCAACCTGGGAATGGGATACGTTTTTGAAGAGCTGATCCGGAAATTTAACGAAGAGAATAATGAAGAAGCCGGGGAACATTTTACTCCGCGTGAGGTGATCGAGTTGATGACGCACCTGGTATTTGAACCTATTAAGGATAAGCTGCCACCGGTAATGACCATTTACGATCCTGCCTGCGGAAGTGGTGGAATGCTTACCGAAGCTCAGAATTTCATCAAAGATGAAGAAGGACTAATCAAAGCTCTGGGCGATGTCTATCTCTACGGAAAAGAGATCAACGATGAGACCTATGCTATCTGTAAGAGTGATATGATGATCAAGGGGAATAATCCCGAAAATATAAGGGTAGGTTCTACGCTTTCTACCGATGAATTTGCCGGGACCAGCTTCGATTTTATGCTGTCTAATCCACCTTACGGAAAGTCATGGAGCAGTGAGCAGAAATATATCAAGGACGGGAAAGAAGTTATAGATCCGCGTTTTAAGATCCATCTCAAAGATTACTGGGGCAATGAGGAAGAGGCAGATGCCATCCCGCGTTCTTCAGACGGGCAGTTGCTGTTCCTTATGGAAATGGTGAATAAGATGAAGCCTAAACAGCAGAGTCCTTCGGGTTCCCGTATCGCTTCGGTGCATAACGGTTCCAGTTTGTTTACCGGTGATGCCGGCGGCGGGGAGAGCAACATCAGGAGATATATTATTGAAAATGATCTGCTCGAAGCTATTATACAGATGCCCAATAACCTGTTCTATAACACAGGGATCACTACCTATATCTGGTTGCTGAGCAATAATAAAGCTGACAACCGAAAGGGAAAAGTACAGTTGATAGATGGCGGACAGTTATATCGAAAACTGCGGAAGAACCTCGGGAATAAGAACTGCGAATTCTCTGCAGCTCATATAGACGAGATCGTAAAGAATTACACCGAAATGCAGGAGGTAAGCCGAAAGGTGGATCCTGAAACAAATGCCGAAATTGAAGGCCTGGCTTCACAGGTTTTCGATAATGAGGATTTTGGGTATTATAAAGTGACTATTGAACGCCCGAAGCGTTTAAAAGCTCAGTTCACTGCGGAAAAGATCGAAGAATTACGTTATGATAAGCAGCTGAAGGAGCCTATGCAGTGGGCATATAAGGAATTTGGTGATGAAGTTTATACCAAACTTAAGGAGCTCGAAAAAGAGATCCTGGCCTGGTGCGAAGAGAATGACCTAAACCTAAGCAGTAAAAACCGTAAAAAACTGCTGAGTTCCAAAACCTGGAAAAAACAGAGAGACCTACTGGAATTAGCTGAAATTCTGCATAAAGCTATTGGAGAAAAAGAATATTCGGACTTCAATATCTTTAAGAAAGAAGTAGATGCGAAGCTGAAGGAATTAAAATTGAAACCCGGAGCTTCGGAAAAGAATGCTGTATTTGGTGCTATCAGCTGGTATGATGCTGAAGCCGAAAAAGTGATCAAAAAGAAAGAAAAGCTTAGCGGTGAAAAACTGAGTAATTTACTGGCTCATCTTAATTGTAAGGAAGAAGCCCTGGCTGACTTTGGATATTTCCCTTCCGGTAAAGCCGGAGAGTATTTGATATTCGAAACCGAAAGCGACTTGCGCGATTGTGAAAATGTGCCTTTAAAAGAGCAAATTCACCAGTACTTTTTAGAAGAGGTAAAACCTCATGTGGAAGAAGCATGGATAGACCTGGACAAGACCAAGATCGGTTATGAGATTAGCTTTAATAAATATTTCTACCGCCATACACCATTACGCTCTTTAGATAAAGTTGCTAAAGAGATCCTGGAACTGGAAGAAAAGAACGAAGGTTTGATCATGGATATTTTAAACCTCGCTTAGATGGAAGTTTTAAGAGAAAAAGTAAAGCTCAAGAAATATCCGGCCTACAAAGATTCTGAGATCGAATGGATTGGTGAAATTCCTGATCATTGGAATATTAAAAGACTCGGTTCACTTCTTAATCCAATCTCTGAAAAAAATAGACCTGAATTACCGCTTCTTTCTATAACAAGGGAGAAAGGTGTGATAAAAAGAAATATTGAGGATGAAGATGAAAATCACAATTATATACCTGATGACCTAAGTGGCTATAAAGTTTTGAGAAAGGGTCAATTTGGAATGAATAAAATGAAAGCCTGGCAAGGCTCCTATGGCATTTCAAAATATACTGGCATTGTTAGCCCTGCTTATTACGTATTCGATTTTTTCTACGAGATAGATCCAGAATTTTTTAATATCGCGATTAGATCTAAAAAATATATTTCGTTTTTTGGAAGCGCATCCGATGGTGTTAGAATTGGACAATGGGATCTTTCAAAAAGTAGAATGAAGTCAATTCCATTTCTTTTACCTCCAGTACAAGAACAAACCGCCATAGCCGGTTTCCTGGATGAAAAATGCGGAAAGATCGATACAGCCATTGCGCAAAAGCAAAAGCTTATCGAGCTTTTAAAAGAGCGCAAGCAGATCATTATACAAAACGCGGTGACCAAAGGCCTGAATTCAAATGTTAAGATGAAAGATTCCGGTGTGGAATGGATCGGTGAAATCCCGGAGCATTGGGAGGTGAAGAATTTAAGATACTCTTTTCAATTTCTTAATTATAAAAGAATTCCTCTAAGTGCCATTGAGCGAGAAAAAATGCAAGGCAAATACCCTTATTATGGAGCAAGTGGTATTATAGATTACGTTGACGATTACATATATAATGAAAAACTAATTCTGATCGCAGAGGATGGAGCAAATTTATTAAGTAAATCCACTCCTCTTGCTTTTACAGCAGAAGGAAAATATTGGGTAAATAATCACGCTCATATTTTGAGACCTAGAAATAGTGGATTCCTTTATTGGGCTGAACAATTAAGTCTAATCGATTACACTACTGTTATTTCTGGAGCGGCCCAACCAAAACTTTCCAGAGAGAATTTAGGTTCCGTTAAAACAATCGTTCCCCCTAAAACAGAGATCACGAAAATTGAAAAATATATTGAAGAGAAAAGTGTGAAAATTAATGAATCTCTTCTCCTACAACAACAGCAAATCGAAAAATTAAAGGAATATAAGAGCAGTTTAATAGACGCTTCGGTGACGGGGAAGATAAAGGTGACAAAAGATTAGAAAAAAATATGACACCAGTAATTGAAAAATACATAGGTAAAAAGCCTTTCGAAGAAAAGCTTGAGAATCTTTGCGGCAACACAGAATTTAAAGATGTTTTCACCTCTTTTTTAAACAAATTTCTTACGGAATTGGACGAAGACAATGCCATAGAAGATGATGATACTCCCGCAACTTTACTCGATGTACCAAATGATTATATAGATTGCTATATAGAAAATAGAAAGAACGGTTTTAGCAAGGTCTGGAGTAGAACGCAAGCTGAATTAAAGATAATGCGTGAAAATAACAACACGGTTATTAGATGTTACGAGGAGGTTGCCTCAGTTGATAAAGACGAAGCTCTTAAAGATTTACGAGTTTTTTGTAAACTAAAAAACGGAGATAAACGCTACACAGATTTTTTAATCGATTATGTGGTTAATAATGACTACTCGAAAAGACCTGTTGAAGAAATAGCTGCTGATTTCTCCGAAACTTATAAGAAGCAATTAGAAAAAGGGAAATCGGAGATCTATGCAAACAAGTATGCAAGTTTAATGGCGGAAAATTATTTCCATGAAATATACTGTGAAGACTATGCCCTAATTTATGATCAATCCCTGACACAAGGTAGAAGTGAAGAATATGCTGAACGATACGCAGAAAAATATGCGAGCGAGTTAGTTGACGTAAAAAGAAGGGCTGGTATTTATGATGACGAAGAAAGCCTTGAATTCGCAAGAGATAAGGCGAGGGCTGATATAAATGGATGGGAATATGCGAAAGAAAATAATATTAAGGAGCAAAAAATTTTTATTGACTGCTACAGCAACTCCTATCTAAACACGATTTATTCAGATGAATGGACTTCTATTAAGGAACTGGAGGAAATAGTTTTGAAAAAGGCATTGGAGAAGTTTAAGAATAGAAATAATAAGAATGGCGGTGCAAGAATGGAGAGAGTCTAGTTAAGCATTTAATTTAAATGAATTTTTATACACGGAAGATGTTTCTAGAAAGTCGAATATCATAAATTATATAATCTGCAACCAAATCTTAACTAATGGAATTAACTGACCAATCAGAAAGAAAAGAAATACTAAAAAACGCAATAGATGAATCGGAATTATCAGATTTGAAGCAACATGCTGACAAAATGATCCGAGGATTCGAAAACTTCAATAAACATTCTTCAGATCGTGCCATATGGGAACTGGTCCAAAATGCTTGCGATCTTACCGAGGAATGTGAGATCGAAATAGATTATCGCGCCAATACATTTTCTTTTTCCCATAATGGAAAACCATTTACGACTAATTCGCTTATCTCTCTTATTAAGCAGGTTAGTGGAAAATACGGAGAAGAAACTAAATTGCCCGAGGTGGGGAAATATGGTACAGGATTTTTAACTACCCATGCGTTTGGAAGACAATTTAAACTAAATTCATTTCTGAAGGCCGGTGATACTTTTTTTGAAATTAAAGAATTTTTAATCGATAGGAGTCCAAAAGAATGGAAACCTATGACAGAAAATATTAAAGCTCAGAAGGAGGAGGTATTTAAATTAATTGAAAAAGGAGAAATAGTCTCGAATTTTGATAAATCTACAACCTTTACCTATTTGCCTGATACTCAGCAGGAATATTCAGCGATTGAAGAATCGGGTAGATATCTTGACCAATATATTCCACTTGTCCTCGCTATTAATGAGAGATTAAAAAAAGTTATCATCAAAAGGAAGGATTGTCAGTCTTCGTTTTTTCTTGAGGAGAAATTGTTATTGGAAGAATATGTTGATTATAGTTTATACTCTTCCAAAATTATTATTGATGGTCAAATAAAGGAAATTCTTAGTTTAAAGAATGAAGGAGAAGATTTAGAAATAATTCTTCCGATGACGCCAGAAGAAGATCATTTTAGATCGATAAAAGTTGAAGAAAATCTGGCCAGGTTGTTTTTATACTATCCCTTGATTGGTTCAGAAGACTTTGGGATTAATTTTATAATAAACTGTAAAAAATTTTTACCAACCGAACCTAGAGATGGTATACATCTACAAAGTAATAAAGATCAGGTTAACGAGCAGGAGGAATCGAATCGCCAAATAATTGAAATAGCAACAAATATTCTATTAGATTTCCTCCAAAATAACTCAACGAGAATAAAGGAACCACTTCTAATCTCACGAATTAATTTTAAGACAGATTCCGAGGATAATTTGCTGAATAGTTATTTTGAAAAACTTCAAAAAAAATGGACAGATAGTTTTTTAGGTTTACCTTTTGTAAAAATAGAAAGGGAACAGAATATTTTTGACAATTTTCAAAAGATTGAGGAAACAATTTTCTTTAAAGAGGAATTAGTCGAGCATGAAGAAATTTTTGACGAAGTTTATGAATTAGCATCTAGATTTTATGATAATATTCCAATTAAAGACGAAATTAGGGATTGGAGTCGGTATGTCGCTGAGTGGAATAGGCAGGAAATAAAATTTATTGGTCATCAGGATTTGGCTAAAGAAATTTCTAAAAAAGAGCTTTCAGATTTCAATAAATCCTCTCTAAAAAACTACTACTCCTTCCTACTTTCTCAAGGAATAGTTAATGTATTCAAGGATAATTCCATTCTACCTAACATTCAGGGCCAATTTATTAATTGGAATGTTTTAAAACTAGCAAAGGATATAACCCCTAACCTAATTAAGTATGGGAAAGTATTAATACCGGAAGCTATTAGTAAATTGGTTCATGAGGATTTCCAGTTCGATTTTGAATTTCCTGATTTTAATAGAAAAGATTTTGCAAATGAAGTAAAGAATACACTGGATGATGAAAAATTGACCGAGAAATATTATAGTAAGGACCTAGAGGACGAAACAATTAGTATTGACATGGTAGAGACTGATTTTTTTAAAGCTCTTCTCGATTATTGTAAACTTTCACCGAATGTGAAATCCAATAGTAAGCCATCTCAGCTTCTAAGGATAATAAGTCTATTTTATAAGTATGACGAAGATCTTATTGAGCTATCTAAACTTGCAGATGAAGAGAATAATTTAGATAGCCGTTCGGCTAGGAAGATTCTAGTAAACGTATTTTTTAATACTATTGAGAAAAAATCTGGAGATTGGGTTAAAGATAATATTCAGTTGCTTAAGGATGTGGCTAGTTGTTACGAAGATAGTTTAAAGGATGTCTTTGATAAATCTGATATTTATCCAAATCAAATATTCAAACTGAAAAACATTACTGAGTTAAAAAGAGATCTTAATATATCTGAGGAAATAAAAAATTACCATCAAAATGCAACTGGGATAGATATTCGAGAAACATTAATTTATAATGGGTTTAATCAATTCGTAAACGAAAAGAATTTTATCAGTGAGGAATATTTAGCTACTGAAATTGAAAATGAATATTTTCAAGAAGGTGAGATTTTTCAAGTTGGGAATCATAAGCACAAGGAGGATATTTTAAAAATTATCTCCAATTTAACGGAAACTCGATACTCTAGACTTTTCCGCAGATTAAATGATAAGAAGGCAACATTAATGCTTGAATTGATTAATAATGAGCGTACAAAGGAGGATATATTTTCAATTGTAACCTTAGATGAGGAGCAAATTAATAGATTAGGTCAGTTGGTAAAAAATGCCAATTTTAAAGAGATAATCGAGCAGGCTTCTAAGACATTAGAACAGGAAAAAACAAAAAGATCAGACTTTGCCCATAAGTATAAAATTGGGACATTTATCGAACAGAGAATCAGAGAGAAACTTGGAGATGAAGTTTCAAAAGCCTTAGAAGTCGAAAACCCAGACTCCCTAGAAACATCTGACGTTCAAGGGGGCCAGGATATTATAATTTACCTTAACCAAAGGCCAGTATACTTTATTGAAGTAAAATCGAGATGGAACTCGGAAAATTCTGTTTCTATGAGTAAACTTCAACTGGAGCGAGCTGTAGAGCAAAATGCATGTTATGCCCTTTGTTCAGTAGATATTACTAGATATAAAGGAGATAGTGATAAATATGAGTTACCCATTGAAGAAATACTACCAGTGACTCGATTTGTTGAGAATATCGGAAACCATATTGCGCCTTTAATTCAACCGAATCTATATGCTGAAAAGCATCTGGATGAAAATATACATCTTATTGATTATAGAGGTATTATTCCTCAACCCTTAATCAAATCGGGTAAAGATTTTGACGATTTTATTAATTCAATACTAGAAATTCTTAATCAGGAAATTAGCTATGCCTACCCAGACTAATGAAAAAGCTTTAGAAGCCGCTATCCAGGAAACCCTTTCCGGGACTACCATAGAAAAGATCAAAGGGCACGATCCCAACGCGAATATCGCAGAGAAGTCGGAGCAGTATCTTTCCGGTAATGGTTATTATTATATAGGCGATCCGGATGATTTTGATGCGAAGTATGCGATCGATAAAAGAAGATTCTGGAGCTTTTTAGAAGAGACCCAAGAGGAAGAATTGGAGAAGCTGCAAAGGCATGGGGACTGGAAGTTAAAGATCCTGGAGCGTTTAGACAGGATGATTAAAAAATATGGGGTGTTACAGTTACTTAAAAAAGGGCTGGCGGTAGATGATGCACATTTCACTTTATTTTACCAGGCTCCCCTGGCCAGTAGTAGCGATCGGGTAAAAAAGCTTTTTAAGAATAACCAGTTTAGTGCAACCAGACAATTAAGATATT
>Ga0208014_1000437_pt1 | contig 17261 bp, 17 predicted proteins | sample 25_taG_FD_184099 | JGI IMG/M metagenome (GOLD analysis project Ga0208014, IMG submission 184099) | Marine viral communities from Cariaco Basin, Caribbean Sea - 25_WHOI_OMZ (SPAdes) (version 2) | ecosystem: Environmental > Aquatic > Marine > Oceanic | place: Caribbean Sea: Cariaco Basin...
CTAAAAAGTGGTCGATGCCAATCCGTAACTGGACGTCTGCTCTGAATCGTTTTATGATTATGTTTGATGACCGTATCAGTAAGCATTTAATCTAAATGGCAGTTACACAGAATCTGGGATGGTCTCGCCCTTTACGAGTTTTTCCTAAACACTAGGTTTGCTATCTGATCATGTATCAATAACTAACCTAGTTCGTTTAAGAATATAATGTCAAATTAAATCCTTGATATCTACTTCTAGTGCATCACAAACTTCATACGCCTTCTTGAGCGTAATATTTTTCTCACCGCGCTCAATATTTCCCATGTAGCTACGATCTATACCTGCCATCTCTGCCAGTCTTTCTTGAGATATTCCTTTGCCTTTTCGTGCCTCACGTACACGCTTCCCAAAGGCAATCATGCGATCATCTGTTGTCATTTCATTAACCACTGCTAAAGATAGCAATACTCACAGTGGTAAGCTACAATATCCACGGGATATAGTCGGTATTGAGAGGTGAGCGTGAAAACTAAACTAGAGTATCAGCCAGATATAACAGAAACTAATAAGCTGATCTGTGAGAGGTACTGGCTACGTGAGAGCGACAAACGAAGTGGTTTTATATATACCTGTAAAGAGATAGGTCAAGAGTTTGATGTTAAGCATCAGGATATACCTAGTATCGTTAAAGTCAATGCTCATCTTGTCGTACTAGACTGCCAATGCATAGACTGCGGTACAACTAAGATTTGCTATACTCGTTCACAACTAATTCAATTGGATCTTATTAGATGGCGGTGTAATGATTGTCGGGAAGCGCTTGAAAAAAGAAGGGATCAAGAGTATTTAGAATATCGTATTAAACAAGACCGCTTAGCAGAAGAAAAGAGACAGACCGCTCTGGAGTACATCAATCAATGCCGAAGCATTCAATTAAGCAGTATTCCTTCAGTCACTGAGCTTAACGATGTGGATAAACTTCTACTCGCAGCGACTGTAGAAAGCTTAGGGGCAGATAATATAAGGAATACTGTTTCTTTACGTGATAATTTATCATTGCCTTTATCACCGTTCTCTAAATTAGATGAAAAGATACTACAGCATCTCTTTAAGCGGAATTTGCTTATACTAGCTCCTGAACATAGCTACGAATATGTAACTATCAACGAAGAACAAGAATTAGAAATAGATTTCTATCAAGCGATTTTTGAGTTTACTTATAGTATTGAAAATCTTACTAGGATTATGATAATCGCTAAATCTAGAAAAAATACCAGTGCTCTAGTATCGGATAGTCAGTTTAAGAGCTGGTGTGAAGAGGTACAGCTAGCAGAGTGTTTAAGCTACCTGATTACTAGGTCAAGACTGAACTATCTAGCACCGCCTATTGGCGAGAAGCTAATTAGCATTCTCAGAGCATGTTTAGCTGAATGCTCTGTATCAACCATGCATTATGTCATTTGGAAGTCTGTTGAAAATGCTGCTGCATACGTGCAAAAACCAGGTATTACTCGAAGACATGCTTCAAATTCTGTTTCTGGTAATATAGAAAGAGTATTCGGTAAAATACATAGTGGTAGTTGGAAACGCAATAAATCTTTTCGCGATGCTAGCCACCCTCAGTCTGCAATGGCTAAAATATTTTTTGATTATGTATTTAGAGTAGATGATGGTAGTTTTCACCATACTCTTGATGAGCTATTCAGCCCATATAGGTCTCAGAAAGCTTTAGAGCCAATAAGTTATGCAACTCTAGGAGATACTAAAAGCACTAATTATTCAGTCAAAATAGCTCTTGATATCAAACAATCATGATTTACCGATATCTAAATCGTTAATACAATTAAATCAGCCGAATAAGCCATATTAGTGAGAGAAAAGTTATCTAGATAGAAGACTATCTGACTTTCTGAACAATTTTATTACTACTGATAGGAGCTAGCATGGAAGATTCTAAATTTAAAGCACCGATTGTTGACGATCGACCTATTCTTGTTAGTCGACAAGAGATAGAAAAGCGACGCCGCATCAACTCTGTTACTTTGAGCAGCTTTGCAATCGATAATATCCCCGTTAACCCAGATACTCAGCATTTTTTCAAAGATTTTGAAGAAGGTAAAATTGCAACTAGCAAGGAAGTAAAAGCGCTACTACACGCTCACTATACTAAGATAGCGCTTGAAGATAGTTAGCTCTTGTAGTTTGAGTAGTCCTGAGAACAACGTAGGCAAACAAATTTACTTGAGCTAGACATTGCTACCTGACGCGGTTGAACTATTATAATATCGCTTTTCAAAGCCAGCACCGAAAGATGACACAGAATGAACCGTGCTATTCAATCATATTTGTTAAATCACTCCACATTTCACCTATATGAAGGTTGCTAATCCAGCATTATTAACTTTCTTCCAGCCCTCTCTGAAATAATGAATAACTATTATTCCTATAGACGCAATGACACTATAGCTAGTTAGTTTATTCGTTTAATGAATAGATAAGTAATAAAACTTAATATTACTATGATGAACTCTATCCTTAGGCCTATTTCTATCTACACTCGTTTGCTCTAACACCACTATCATTATATCCGTATTTATATGATTCGACATTTTGCAACCAACAATATTATGTGCAAAGGCATTAATGATAAAAGTGAATAGCAAAAAACGGCTTTTACTTCTGCTCATCCGATATAAATGGAATCGGCTGGATTAACCGATGGCACGATTGATTAAAAGCAACCATCAATAGATAGATGTAGCGAAGCACACTATGTCCGCGTTTATAGTTTGGTAGGATGACATTAGAAAGGACATTTCTGAAGATGTGAAAGATACCTGAAAAACTTAATTATTATGATACCTAATTGATAGAACGATCATTATCTCTTGGATAGGTAAAAGTGATTTATTCTGATAGATGGTAATAATCACCGAAGTGATAGTTTTAATTTAGATGCCTACAGATAATATAGCGATGTACACTATTAGAATAAGAGGTTTCTAGCATGTCAACCTATAAAGAGATGTGTGGATTTCATGTAAAGCACTGGCAAAAAAGCCATGAGCGAATTCAATTCTGGCAGGCTTATTATTTTGAGCAGGGAAATACTCTGGCTCACCTTCACTACGAACCAATATCACTTGCTGGTTAATAAATAAAGTATTAAATAGCTGTATGAGCCAATCAGTAGCTAATCGTTCGCCATCAACTATCAATTTTGCTGTGTGAGTATTGTCAAATCGAGTAATAGACAACTCTTGCCACTGACTCCTTAATTCGTTTAAATACTCACCTTTATCAAGATGCAGTTTGTTGTTGGCTGAATTTTCAGTATGACTCCCTAACTGAATAAGATGTTGTAGTAACGAACTTGCTTCAGTAGGAGAAAGTAAATCAGAAAAATTAATTTTATTATCGGATAGATTCATAGAGAAGACATTGACTTAATAAATACTAAAGACAAAAAACTTTAGGTAAAAGATAAGTAGTAAAAGAGCTTAAACAAATTTACTATCAAAAAATCTTAACATACTAGCGCTAGCAGAATATGGCACTTTCCGTTAGTATGGCAGGCAATATTATACACCGTTTTTATGAATGAGGCCGCGCATGTCAAGCACTCCAGAAACTAAACCGTCAGCACCTCACGCTGACAATAAAAAAGCGCCTGTATCTACTGGCATGCCTGAGCACATCTCTTTAGATAAGTGGGCAGACACTGGTTATGAATGGTCAGGAGAGGTCAAACCAAGCTCGTTTGATCGTCTGGCTACTACTCTGAGCACTGAACATGAGCAGTCAGATATACAGCTCAACGCTAACTTGTATCGTCGCAACAACGTCTTGCATTTAGCATTTACTTTGACAGGTGATGTTTGGTTAACTTGTCAGCGCTGTTTACAACCAATCGCTATAGACTTGTCTGATGATTATGACATCGCGCTACTCGAAAACGATAGTCAGGTTCGCCTAGTTAAAGATGAACAAGATTATTTATTACTGGATGAAATCGTCACTGAGCAATCTCCAGAGCGTCTGTTACCATTTAAAAAGTTGGTAGAAGACGAGATCTTACTCAAAACGCCTATGGCACCAAAGCATGACGATTGTGAGATGTCTGTTGAGCAGTTTGGCGAGATACCAGAAGAAGAGGAAGGTGAAAATCCTTTTGCTGCTTTAGCCTCGCTAAAGGGCAAGCTATAAGCACCAAAATTATCTACTCAATGCATTTTAAAAGCCTTTTATCAGCTTTGTACAGAAGAGTGCGAGGCAGGGCTTTATTAATTTAATAAACATGCGTATAATGTCCGGTTTATTGCATTCGAGCAACCTGTTGCTTGCTGATAGAAACTGACTGGGTAAATTTTTTATAAAATTCAGCCTTGGTCAGTGCTTTATGTGAGTGGCAATCTATTTAACTAATGATGCTTAAGACTTAGGTTGTTGTGATTATATAGCCTCTGTCAGTATCGACTTAAGCTGAATTTCAAGCTTATCCCTTTTAAGTATAGGAGCTATATCATGGCTGTTCAAAAAAGTCGTAAAAGCCGTTCTCGTCGTGACATGCGCCGTTCACATCACCGTATGGAAATTGCTGAACTAAGCGTAGATGCTACTACTGGTGAAAAACATCGTCGTCATCACATGACTAAAGATGGTTTCTACCGTGGTCGTCAACTGTTCAAAGTCAGCCAAGACGCCTAAGACATTGGCTCTATGATAGCTTAGGCGAAGATAATAATAGTACTGGTGACTATTATTGTTTTTGCCTAGTTATTATTAGTCAATAAGCTTTGAGCTAAAAAAAGCCAAGTTATTTCGCTATCATATATTATGTGGCTGGATAACTTGGCTTTTTGTTATTTATAGCTAGGCTTGTTGTTTAATTCGCTTGTTATTTTTAGTAGATTTAAAAATGTGCTGATATAATCTGCTCGTTTAATTTGGGCAGCGTTACTCTTGCTGTTTGGTTTGCATCCGCTATGATAATAGTGTCTGTCAGTGTATAGTTTACTGACAATCCGTTTTCTTGCATAAATACTTGAAGTAGCGGCTTTGTATAGCATCTAATAATATAATACACCCCATTGTTTTTAGGGATATTTCTAATCAGATAAGGAATATTGGTTATGGCTTCTGTACCCGATATGGTAAAAAAGCAACCCGCTCGTATCGCGGTTATTTTTCCTGGACAAGGATCTCAAGCAGTCGCAATGACGAGTGAGCTTGCTGAAATCTATCCAGAAATACGCGATACATTTACCGAAGCGAGTGAGGCGCTTGGTGAGGATTTGTGGGCAATCTGTCAGGACGAAGAAAAACTCAATCAAACCCAATATACTCAGCCTGCGCTTTTGACAGCTAGTATTGCTATTTGGCGTGTCCTACAACAAAAAATAGAAGAGACGCCTTGTTATTTAGCTGGTCACTCTTTGGGCGAGTACAGTGCCCTGTGTGCTGCCAATGTGATATCGCTGGGTGATGCAGTCACTTTAGTACATAAGCGCGGTCAGTTGATGCAAGAGGCCGTTGTAGGTGTTGATACTGCTATGGCTGCAGTATTAGGACTAGAAGATAACCGAGTCGAAAACTTGTGTGAGCAAGCAACCGAACATGTCGAAGATGCAGTAGTCGGTGCAGCCAACTTTAATAGTCCAGGACAAGTGGTTATCTCGGGTAACGCTGCTGGTGTCAATGCTGTTATTGATAAAGTCAAAAATACTGGCAAAAAATCTGTTCCTCTAAAAGTGAGTGTGCCGTCTCATTGCGCACTTATGGAACCTGCCAGCAATGCATTGGCTGAAATACTAGCGGGTATCAAGTTTGATCAGGCAACCATTCCTGTGATACAAAATCGCTATGCACGCGTTGAAACCAGTGCGGTCGGTATCAAGCAAGCATTGACTGAACAGCTGAGCGAGCCAGTACTGTGGTCAAAAACCATGCAAGAGCTAGCTGATAAGCAAATTAATATATTAATCGAATGCGGCAGTGGTAATGTACTGAGCAATTTGGCGAAGCGTCAGGCGCAGCCAATCGCAAGCTACCCTACTGACAAGCCTGCCCGTCTAGAAAAATTATTGGAGGTGTTATTATGAGCCGTACGATTACATTAGTGACTGGCGCTAGCCGAGGTATTGGCAAAGCAGTGGCCAAACGTTTTGCTAAAGAAGGACATTTTGTCATTGGAACCGCGACCACCGAAAAGGGCGCAGAGCTTATCGATGACTACCTTCATGATACTGGTGGTATTGGTCGTGTTTTAGACGTACGTGATACTGCTCAAATTGACAAATTGTTTGAAGAGATCGAAAGCGTTTATGGCGCGGTACAAGTATTGGTTAACAATGCCGGCATCACTCAAGATGGTCTACTGATGCGCATGAAAGATGAAGATTGGGAAAATGTCATCGACACCAATTTGACATCGGTATATCGCATGAGTAAACGTGCCGTACGCGGTATGATGAAAGCACGCCGTGGCCGTATTATTAATATCACCTCTGTCGTCGCTCAAATGGGCAATGCAGGCCAATCTAACTATGCGGCGACCAAGGCTGGCGTAGAAGGGTTTAGCCGTACGCTTGCACGTGAGATCGGTTCACGCCAAGTGACCATCAACTGTGTGGCACCAGGCTTGATCGAAACGGATATGACAGATGAGCTTGATGAGCGCCTATTGAACTCTATGTTAGATGCTGTACCTATCAGCCGTCTTGGTCAGCCAGAAGACATCGCTGCAGCGGTACATTTCTTGGCTAGCGACGAGGCCAGTTATATCACAGGTGCTGTTATTCCTGTCAATGGCGGCATGTATATGTAGTCAATATATGAGCGTTACATAGTTATAATAAAAAACTGTGTGAACGAGTGTAAACTATAATAAAGGGTGCTATAATGACGGATACTTTTGAGTCAAAGCCCTGTATGATAACAGGGCTTTATTAGACATCAGACAGACTGTATAACATGTCATAGAGTACTCAGACAGCATTGCTGGTCTGGCAAACGCATTTTATATACCATGCTATAGCGTTTAAACAAGGCGATATAGCAGTTTATTAAAAATAATAGATGATAACGGAGTGATCTACATGAGTAATGATATCGAGCTAAGAGTAAAAGCAGCAGTAGCTGAGCAACTAGGTATGAATGTTGAAGACATCAACAACGATGCTTCATTCATGGAAGACTTAGGTGCAGATTCTTTAGACCTAGTTGAATTGGTTATGTCATTTGAAAGTGATTTTGGTATCACTATTCCTGATGAAGATTCTGCAGAATTGACTACTGTTCAAAAAGCAATTGATTACGTACAAGCCCAACTATAATTTGCTACTTATTTAGCAGATTTATAATGCCGCTTATCTGATTAGATAGGCGGTTTTTTTATGGGTGCGTGATTGTTATCTTTAAACGCAGTAATCGAATTTAACATTGACTACGTTAATTCAACATTATTCAACATACTATTACTATCTACATCGACTCACTTTATCTATACTCATAACAGTAAATCGTAAAAAAGGATGCCAGTTAGACATTTAAAATATTGTTTGATTGCGCATTTCATTAAAAGAATGACAAATAATAATATTTCAAGGAGTAGATATATGGGTATGTTTAGCTTTGCAAAAGATATCGGTGATAAGATTTTTAACCGTGACGACGAAAAGCATGATGCTAAGACAGAAACGAAAGCAGATGCTAATACACCAGTACAAAGCAGTGAACCGAGTGCACAATCAGTTGCCAATATTTTGTTGCGCCGTATTCAGCAGCAGAACCTCAATATCAGTAACCTAAAAATTAAATATAATGGTTCTACAGATACTGCAGAAATCAGTGGTAATGCTAAAACTCAAGCTGATCGTGAAAAAGCCATTATCGCTATCGGTAACGTGCAAAACGTTGCAAAAGTTATTGATAACATCGATATCGAAGAAGATGCACCTGAATCTACAATGTATACGGTAAAGTCTGGTGACAGTTTATCTAAGATTGCTAAAGAAGTTTATGGTTCATCTGGCGATTACATGAAGATATTTGAAGCAAACAAGCCAATGTTATCTGATCCAGATAAAATCTATCCAGGTCAAGTATTACGCATTCCTAAGCCGTAATGCTAGAAGAAGCGTATAGAAAAATAATACTTTAAATATGATATTCTAATCAAAAAAGCCTCTTATCATTAAGAGGCTTTTTTTATATCGTACACTTTAAATAACCATTTTATCTCAGGGAGATTTGATAGTCATAGAGTGATTGGTTAATTAGTCGAGTCTAGCTTATTGTGCTGCTCAGCTACAGCCCATTCGATATGCTCATCTAGCATATCATTATGTAAGGTCAATTTAGATTTTAACTGTTCGACCACTTCTAAGCTGGCATTAGCATTGCCAAGTCCGATAGCAATATTACGTAAAAAATTCACATAGCCGGTGCGTCTTAGCGGGCTACCTTGAGTGTTCTTCATAAAGTCGGCTTCTTGCCACTGCCATAGTTCAAGTAAGCTACTATTATCCAGTCCATGTCTTGGTGCGAAGTCATCGACGGTAGTCAGATTGGCATAACGATTCCATGGACAGATTAACTGGCAATCATCACAGCCAAAAACCCGATTGCCAATTGCGCGTCGATATTTGGTATCGATGACTCCATCATGCTCGATAGTCAAATAAGAGATACAAGCAGAGGCGTTGAGCTCATGGGGCGCTACAATTGCTTGAGTAGGGCATATGTCAATACAAGCGCTACAACTACCACAATGCTCCTTGACCGGTTTATCATCGGGCAGCTCAAGACTCAAAAATAGCTCACCGAGCACAAAAAATGAGCCAGCTTGCTTATTTATAAGTAGTGTATGTTTACCCGTCCAACCGAGACCTGCTGCATCTGCAATCGGCCGCTCAAAGATAGGCGCTGAATCGCTAAAAGGTCTAAACACAAATTCTTTCTCTGAACCGATATCCAAATGTTGCCATTCAGGAAGCATTGTTTCTATCTTTAAAGCCAATTGCTTTAAACGGCTACGCATTGTCTTATGGTAGTCGCGCCCTCTTGCATAACGCGCAATGATGCCTTTATTGGGATGGTCGTTATCAGTGACAGCACGCGGTGTGGGTGCTTGAGTTAGATAGTCCATACGTACGCTGATGATGGTCTTTGCGCCCTCAACTAACTGATCAGGATGAGCGCGCAGATCATGATTATTATGCATAAACTGCAGCTGGCCCTCATAGCCTTTATCTAGCCACTTCTGTAGTTGTTCAATCTGCTGAGTAAACAAAGGATGATGCACAGATAAAAAACCACAATCAGCAAATCCTAATGCCTGTGCTTGTGTTGTAATCCACTGCTTAACATCAGCTGTGGTTGCGAATACAGTTGGATTGGTAATGGTAATTTTGTTTTTATCAGTAGGCATAGAGAGTAGGTGCTTATTAGATGGTTTTCTCGTTTGTTTTAATCAGATTATTCATATCTGACAATCAGAGATAATGTAAATACGGCTATGATAAGCCAGTGAGCAATGAGTGCAAGTATAAAAGAAAATAAACTCACATTCATATTGATACATAAGTCGAGGTAAGCTTTTGCTAAGCTGATATGAGAAATGAGCAACCAAATTTAAATAAAATAAAAAATGAGTAGAAACACCAAGGATAAGTTATGAGAAATAATACCAATTTATTACCTATAAAAAATACAAAACCTATCGCGCTATATAGTAGTGAGCAGGTTTATGCGATGGAACAGGCTTGGTTTGCAGAGGGATACGACAGTTTTGGTTTGATGAAACAAGCTGCTTGGCAAATGACACAGCAAATAGAACAGGTTTATGAGCGAAAAACCGTCAGTGCCAGCCATTCTACCAATACTAACGTTTATCAGCGTAGTGCTTATCCACGTCGAGCAAGTATCTGGGTAGGGAAAGGTAACAATGGTGGTGATGGCTGGCTTATCGCTTATTATTTACAGCAAGCTGGCTGGCAAGTAGAAGTAATAACAGTTGGCTTTAGTGAAAATGATTTTGATCTCCATGATCAATCAGTAACTTCTAAAACTCCTAACAATGGAGACAGCGATAGTAGCAATATTACTGACTCGATAAAGGCATTACAGATAGCTTTAGCTAGCAGCTGTCACTATCAACGATTTGAAGACATTGTTAGTCACGATGATGCGGATAAAAGAGTTTTGCCAGCTGATATCTATATCGATGCATTATTTGGTATTGGCTTAGATCGTGCACCAGAAGGCGTTTATAAATCAGCTATTAAAGCTTTTAACAACGTTACTCAGAAAAATAACACACTAGCAATAGCAGTTGATATTCCAAGTGGTTTAGTGGCTTCTACTGGTGAAGTGTTCGAGCGCATAGCAATACAAGCTGACGTGACTCTATGTTTGATTGCGCGTAAGTTTGGTCTGCATACTAAAGATGGTACAGATTATAGCGGAGACGTAATCGATATACCGTTGATACCTTATCAAAAAGCATGCCAGCAAACAGCTAGCCATCATACGATAGCTGAGAAAAATGCCAGTCAAGCATTTGAGCCAGTTGCCACGTTGATGACGGCTGCACATAGTATGAATCTGCGTCGCCAAAACAGCTATAAAGGCAGCTATGGTCATGTGCTAGTCATTGGCGGAAATCGCGTCGATGGCTCTCAGGGTATGGGTGGTGCTGCCATACTGTCTGCAGCCAGTACGATGGCGACAGGTGCTGGTAAAATAACAGTTGCCTGTCATGAGGCTTTTCATGGGTCGTTACTGACTTCATTGCCAGATGCGATGACTATTAATCTACATGACGCAAGCGGCGTAAGAGATTTAATCAAGCAGGCCAGTGTCGTTGCCATTGGGATGGGACTTGGCCGCGACGAAAAAGCCAAAACATTATTTATTGATTATGTACAGGCTGCTATAGAGAATGAAAAATCAATTGTGATTGATGCAGATGGACTTTATCACTTGACATCGCTGCATATGGATAATCATGAACTGGTAACAGAGCTACGAGAATACAGTACGAATCATCGAGTTTGCTTAACGCCGCATAGTGGGGAAGCAGCTAGATTAATTGATCAAAAGATAAGTAAGATTGAGTCCAATAGACTGCAAGCTATAAAACAGTGCGCTGTAACGTATGGCGGTAATTGGGTATTAAAAGGGGCTGGATCGTTAGTGCTAGAACAAGAAGAGGGAAAAGAGCAAATATATGTCTGTGATATAGGGAATGCTGGCATGGCAACCGCTGGCATGGGTGATGTGCTATCTGGGGTGACCGCTGGACTATTGGCACAGCAAGATTTATCAGCAGAGGCGCGTAGCTTACATCAAGCGGTTCTTATACATGGGTTTGCAGGAGATGTATTAGTAAATCAAGCGAATAGCGACACCAGTACATTGCTAGTAGGGCAACGAGGGCTACAAGCTCAAGATATGCCAGCAGCCATTCGTCACGTCATGCAGCTTATGGTAGTTTGATATTTGCTTTCAAGAGGTCTGACTAGGTAGAAGGGTTGGAGCAATACTGAGTAATCGCTTGCTGTACGCGCTCGCGCTTAAGCTCAATCTCACGACCATCTAGGTATTGACGTTTGCCGTTAGCATCCATCTCATAGATACGGCCGCCTACATTTAGGTTGGTCAGATTATTACGTAATGATTGGCAGCGTTGAGCATTAGCCTGAGCTTCTTGTTCTTTAATACGTGCTTCAAGTGCGGCTACTCGTTGTTCTTCTGCAGTTTGAGCATTGCTGCTCTGGTTGGGATCTGTTTTTCCTGCCATTTGTCCTGCGTTGTTCTGTCTACCGTCACTACGAAACTCAATCAGTTCAATATTTTTACCGACTTGGGGCGCATGTTGGCTATATTTTACTTCACCATGTGCACCAATAGATTTATAAACTTGAATGGCCTGACTGGCATTCATGGACAGCATTAGCATACACGCGGTACTCATCAACAGTTTGGCAGCGGTATATATCTTAGACGCATATGCCATAGTAGCAATCCTCTTATTTAATAAAAATCAAATGTATATGGGTGTAAATATAACACTTGAACGTTTTATTGGTAGTAATAATGTATCGACTATCGATTCTAGCAAATAATACTTATCAATGTATATTATTTAATAACTAATAGTTTGGGATAGGCTTTAGAAGTTTTTCTTGACAATAACTCGTAAACCATCGAATATAATAGCAGTTGATTGGTCAGTGAGCGGCTTTTACGATGTTGCCGTGGCACTTGAGAAAGAAAACGACGAGTTACTTATCGGTAGCTTATGCAGTTTTATTTCCTTTGTGATAATGATATAGCAAGCGTAGTGGCAAAACGACCACTATTGATAGCGATACATTGTCTCCGGACTTATCTGTCTACAATGACTAAGATAAACTTATTATTTGAAATGTGCTAAATGTGTTTTTAGCAGTTGTATCAAAAGCGATATAGTACGCCGTTGAGAGATTTCCCCAAAGCCTATTGTAAGTTCTAAAGATCTTATAATTTAGCATTGGTTATGAAGTTTTTTTGCTTGTGTATATCGATGCATCTGTACAAATAAAGTCACACGAATAAAGTCACAATAGGTACTTGTTAGTATCGAATCTCAATAATAAGCGCCTTCTTTTATAGATGCACTCGCATCTTGTCACTGTATATCGATAAACATCCATCACAAAGCTGACCTAAAATACACTGCTATGTTTGATTAGTATTGTCCTATGAGACAGTGTTAATTAAACTTATTAGGCAGATATTCTTGATATGGACAAGAATTAGCGATCATTCAGTAAGTAAAAATAACGACGGTAAGTAATTATTTTTGCTCATAGAATCCCGCAAATTCTCGCCGCAAAAAAAGGTGATGACAGTGACGCAAACCACGCAAAGTCCGAACATGACGGGACATACCCAAACGGGTAATGCCGCCAAAAATTTTGAACAAAAGCAACAACGTCTTGCAGAAGGTAGTGCACAGCCTGTGATGCTATCGGGCGCTGAAATGCTGGTGCAAGCACTGACTGACGAAGGTGTCGAATACATCTTTGGCTATCCAGGTGGCGCGGTCTTACACATTTATGATGCGCTGTTTCAGCAAGAAAATATTGAGCACATCTTAGTACGTCATGAGCAAGCAGCGGGCCACATGGCCGATGCTTATTCGCGAGTGACTGGTAATACTGGTGTCGTGTTGGCCACATCAGGCCCTGGTGCGACCAATACCGTGACAGCTATTGCTACTGCCTTTATGGATTCTGTACCAATGGTTGTAATCGCAGGTCAGGTACCAAGCAGCCTAATCGGTGAAGATGCTTTCCAAGAAACAGATATGGTAGGTGTATCACGTCCTATCGTTAAGCATAGCTTCCAAGTACGTCATGCTAGCGAAATTCCAATGATTGTAAAAAAGGCATTTTATATTGCCCAGACTGGTCGCCCAGGCCCTGTCGTCATTGATGTGCCAAAAGACATGACTGCGCCTAGCGAAAAGTTTGCTTATGAATATCCAGAAGAAGTATTTATACGCTCGTATCAGCCTTCACTCAAAGGTCATAGTGGTCAAATCAAAAAAGCCATTGAAACGCTATTAGCAGCGCAGCGTCCAGTTGTATATGCAGGCGGCGGTGTGATTTGGAGCAATGCGCACGAAGAATTAACAGATCTTGCACATCGTCTGAATTTACCAGTGACCAACACCTTGATGGGTCTTGGTACGTTCCCTGGCTCTGATCGTCAGTTCTTAGGTATGCTTGGCATGCACGGTACTTACGAAGCCAATATGAGTATGCACCATGCTGATGTGATTTTGGCCGTCGGCGCGCGTTTCGATGATCGTGTGACCAACAACGTTAAAAAATTCTGCCCTAACGCAACCATCATTCATATCGATATCGATCCTGCTTCGATCTCAAAAACGATTCTTGCGCACATTCCTATCGTAGGCGATGTGAAGTCAGTCTTAACGGACATGCTAGAGATTGTTGGTCAAGACAAGCAGTTAGAGCAGCACGCATTGCTCGATTGGTGGTCACAAATTAATGAGTGGCGTAAGCGTCATGGCTTACGTTATGACACCAGCACAGATAATGGTATTAAGCCACAAAGTGTCGTACAAGCTCTAGATAAAGTGACTAACAGCAACGCTATTATCACAAGTGACGTTGGTCAGCATCAGATGTTTGCGGCACTTTACTATACTTACAATGAGCCACGTCAATGGCTGAATTCAGGTGGTCTTGGTACCATGGGGGTTGGCCTGCCGTATGCAATGGCTGCCAAACTTGCCAATCCTGAGCGTGATGTGGTTTGTATCACGGGTGAAGGCTCTATTCAGATGAATATCCAAGAGCTATCAACCTGCTTGCAATATAACTTACCAGTTAAAATTCTGAACATTAACAATGCGCAGCTAGGTATGGTGAAGCAGTGGCAAGATATGCTGTATGAAGGTCGTCATGCCCAGTCTTATATGAACTCCTTACCAGATTTTGTCAAATTGGCTGAAAGCTATGGTCATGTCGGTATCAAAATTACTGACCCTGCGACCATGGAAGCACAATTGGCTGAAGCAATGGCTATGAAAGATAAACTGGTATTTATCGATGTTTACGTCGATCGTAATGAGCATGTATATCCAATGCAAATCGCTGGACAGGCCATGCGTGATATGTGGTTAACAAAAGGGGAGCGTACCTAATGCAACAACAACATCTGATTTCGGTATTGATGGAAAACGAAGCGGGTTCGTTGTCGCGGTTAGTCGGCTTGTTCTCACAACGTGGCTACAATATCGAAACTTTGAACGTCGCACCTACTGATGACCCAAGTATCTCACGTCTAACGGTTACGACCATTACGTCACCTGAAAGAATTGAGCAGATCACCAAACAATTGCATAAATTGATTGAAGTGGTTAAAGTGCTTAACCTAACGGAGAATGTACACGTTGAGCGTGAATTAATGCTCATTAAAGTCCGTGCAACAGGCGGTGTGCGTGAAGAGATCAAACGTAGCGCAGATATTTTCCGTGCACAAATCGTCGATGTAAATTCGAACTTATATACAATTCAAATCGTGGGCGACAAAGCCAAACTTGATGGTTTTATTGATGTGATTGGCCGTGAGCGCATTATGGAAGTGGTTCGCTCAGGTGTGATTGGTATTGCCCGCGGTGAAAAGACTCTAAGCATTTAATTATTTATCAAAACCAGTTTAAACCAATATCTATTTATCTAATCAACAAAGCGCTTATCTTAGTTATTATATTGACTACAGCATAAGCGCTTACTATCCATGGCAAGCCATGCTTGAGAACAAGGACTCTATTTATGAACGTTTATTATGACAAAGATTGTGACCTATCTATTATCCAAGGTAAAAAAGTTGCCATTATCGGTTACGGTTCACAAGGCCATGCACACGCGCTTAACCTACAAGACTCAGACGTCGATGTAACTGTTGGTCTACGTGCAAACTCAAGCTCATGGAAAAAAGCTGAAAATGCTGGCCTAAAAGTTGCTGAAGTAGAAGAAGCGGTAAAAGCTGCTGACGTTATCATGATTTTGACGCCTGATGAGTTCCAAAAAGAGCTTTATAATGACGTAATCGAGCCAAACATTAAAGAAGGCGCGACATTAGCTTTTGCTCACGGTTTCGCGATTCATTATAACCAAGTTGTACCACGTGGCGATCTTGATGTCATCATGGTTGCACCAAAAGCACCAGGTCATACTGTACGTTCAGAGTTCGCTAAAGGCGGTGGTATCCCTGATCTTATCGCTATCTATCAAGACGCTTCTGGTCAAGCCAAACAGTTAGCATTATCGTATGCTGCTGGCGTTGGTGGTGGTCGTTCAGGCATCATCGAAACAACGTTCAAAGATGAGACTGAAACGGATCTATTCGGTGAGCAAGCCGTACTTTGTGGTGGTGCAGTAGAGCTAGTTAAAATGGGCTTTGAGACGCTAACAGAAGCGGGCTATGCACCAGAAATGGCTTATTTCGAATGTCTACATGAGCTAAAGCTTATCGTTGACTTGATGTATGAAGGCGGTATCGCTGACATGAACTACTCAATCAGTAACAACGCTGAATACGGCGAATATGTTACTGGCCCTGAGGTTATCAATGAGCAGTCACGCGAAGCTATGCGTAATGCACTAAAGCGCATCCAGTCTGGTGAATACGCGAAGATGTTCATCTCTGAAGGCGCAACCAACTATCCATCAATGACTGCGCGTCGTCGTAACAATGCTGATCATCAAATCGAAATCACTGGTGCTAAGCTACGTGGCATGATGCCATGGATCGGTGGTAACAAAATCATCGATAAAGACAAAAACTAAGTTTTATACCGATAAAAGTCTTATACAGATAAAAATCTGATTTAGATGAAGTAGCCCGTGTTATCACTTGATAGCATGGGCTTTTTTATGCAAAGTATTTGATAGGCGCTTTGCGCTTTGATTTGAATCGGGGTTATCGGTTGAAAACCAGTAATCGCTACCCAATATAAGCAGGCACCTTAACATTGGCCAAAGCGCCTTTGAGATCAACATTCATTGTTGTTCTCATTCGATTCTAAGTATTCGAAGCGGATGGATGCTTCATTCTCACGTTCTATAGATAATAGGTTGTATGCTGTGCAAATATCTTATTCAGACTGGCTAACGCCGCAATTCGTATATATTACTCTTAGCGCTGTGGTAGCAGTTTTAATTTGGATAGAAGGGGAGATGCTCAAACAGACCGATGGTAAACTGCCTCAATCTAAATTCTTCAAAGTCAGTTCATTGTTAGATACTCTATGGTTCTTCATATCAGTGGTGATTTTATACGTTATTGATTTGACCCCATTAGCTATCGCAGTGCCTGCTGCATATGGCATATACACGACCTTTGGCTGGATATATGGTACCAAGCTACTGAAGCGTAAAGGTATCCCTGACTCTCCTAAAGACTTGGTCATTCCAGCCAAGTATATTGCCTATAGTCAGTCATTTTCATTGGTGTTTTTTGCGTTATGTTTGCTTGTATTGAGTTCAGCATGGCTACCAACATCACCATTGCAGTGATTGATATTCCAACCTACTATCATCTATGTCGACTTATTTAATTAGTGGTTTACGGTGTAATGGACAAAATTCATGCTAAAAAGTAGAAGGTAGTCGCTAATGGACATAATTCATGCTATTTAAGTGACTTTAACCCTAAAAAGTCTTTAATAAACCGCAACTTACGCTGCTCATTTAGAC
>Ga0208014_1000438_pt1 | contig 17237 bp, 14 predicted proteins | sample 25_taG_FD_184099 | JGI IMG/M metagenome (GOLD analysis project Ga0208014, IMG submission 184099) | Marine viral communities from Cariaco Basin, Caribbean Sea - 25_WHOI_OMZ (SPAdes) (version 2) | ecosystem: Environmental > Aquatic > Marine > Oceanic | place: Caribbean Sea: Cariaco Basin...
TGGTTGGTCCTAACTGCCCAGGTGTTATCACGCCAGGTCAGTGCAAAATTGGTATCATGCCAGGTCATATCCATTTGCCAGGTAAAGTGGGTATCATCTCACGCTCTGGTACATTGACTTATGAAGCGGTTGCTCAGACCACTAAGCTTGGTTTTGGTCAGTCAACTTGTATCGGTATCGGCGGTGATCCTATCCCTGGTATGAACCAAATTGATGCGTTGAAACTGTTCCAAGAAGATCCACAAACTGAAGCGATCATTCTAATCGGTGAGATCGGTGGTACTGCTGAAGAAGAAGCCGCTGCTTATATCAAAGACCATGTGACTAAGCCAGTGGTTGGTTATATCGCTGGTGTTACCGCTCCAGAAGGCAAGCGTATGGGTCATGCTGGCGCTATCATCTCAGGCGGTCAAGGTACTGCTGAAGAGAAATTCAAAGCGTTTGAAGATGCTGGTATCGCGTATACACGTGACCCATCTAAGCTTGGCGAGAAATTAAAAGAAGTTACTGGTTGGTAAAATAGGCATAAGTCTACAGTTTAACTACCAAAACTGCATTGCAAAGAAACAAAGACACCCCTATAATGGGGTGTCTTTTTTGTCTCGAAAATAAATTTATGAAAAACAAGATACTAGTTACGGGTGGTGCGGGCTATATTGGTACACACACCTGTATCGCACTGCATGAAGCTGGCTACGACATGGTCGTATATGACAATTTATCTAATAGTAGTCGTGAAGCCATCAATCGAGTCTCGACGCTCATTGGTCAGCCTATTGAGTTTATCGAAGGCGATATTCGCGATGCTGAGTCACTTAGACAAGTATTTTCATCTCATCATTTCTTCGGCGTCATTCACTTCGCTGGACTAAAAGCAGTTGGCGAATCTGTCGCCAAGCCATTGCTATACTACAATAACAACGTCAGTGGTACCATTACCTTGCTAGAAGTGATGGTTGAGTATGATGTCAAAAACCTTGTCTTCTCATCCTCTGCGACTGTTTATGGCGATCCTGAAACTCTACCTATCGATGAGGCCTCACCGCGTTCTTGTACCAACCCTTACGGGCAAAGCAAGCTGACGGTCGAGCACATATTAGCAGACCTTGCCGTATCCGATGATAGTTGGAACCTGATACCTCTTAGATATTTTAATCCAGTAGGGGCGCATCCGTCTGGGCAGATTGGCGAAGACCCTAATGATATCCCAAATAACCTCATGCCATATATCTCACAAGTGGCAGTCGGTAAACTTGAGAAGCTCAGCATCTTTGGCAATGACTATCCTACCGTCGATGGTACGGGTGTCCGTGACTTTATCCATGTCACTGATCTGGCGCAAGGTCATGTGGCCGCACTGAATTATTTACAGCAACACGCCAGCTCAAAAAGCGCTTCAGATACAACTGGCTCAGTGGGTTTTTTACCTATTAACCTAGGAACGGGTAAGGGCACCTCAGTATTAGATCTGGTTGCAGCGTTTACCAAAGTTTCTAAACAGCCTATTCCTTATCAATTCGCTGCCCGCCGTGCAGGGGATATTGCCAGTTGCTATGCCAGTGCTGACAACGCCAAAGAGTTATTAGGCTGGGAAGCCAAGCTCTCTATCACTGAGATGTGCCAAGATACCTGGCGTTGGCAGAGCAAGAATCCGAACGGTTATCTATTACAAAGTTGAATATCGCTCGTAAATAAACATATAACAAACTTATCAGTTTACTTAAATGTTTTTACACATTATTAATTTTTATAAGGATAAAACATGATATTAATATTAGGTGGTGGAATTACCGGATTAACTTGTGCAGCTGCACTAGATGGTGAAGTGGTGCTAGTAGAGGCACAAGATGCATTGGGAGGTTATTGTAGGACTACTAAGAGAAACGGCTTCATTTGGGATAGAGCTGGTCACTTCTTTCATTTTAATAATGAGAAGGTGAAGGCCTTTTTTAATTCAAAAATTCCAGATAGTAGCTTTGTGAAAGTCGAAAAGAAAACATCTATCCGTTTAGGTAATGATCACGTAGTTGATTTTCCATTTCAAAAAAATATTCATCAATTACCAAAAGATATTTACATAGATTGTTTAGTAGATTTGTATAAAGCAGAGAAGAGTAACGAAGAGTACTCATCCTTCAAAGAGTTTGTGTATGCTACAGTTGGAGAAACAATATCTGATTTGTTTTTAATCCCTTATAACCAGAAGTTATATGCATGTGATCTCGATGAGTTAGATAAAGACGCAATGGGAAGGTTTTTCCCGAAAACCTCTTTTGAAGAGGTTTTATTGAATGCAAAAAACCCAAATAACAAATCGTATAATGGAGAGTTTTCTTATCCAAGAGAAGGTGCTGAAGTATTTGTCAATGTCTTGAAGTCTATGGCTGAAAAAGACACAGATATTAGGCTTAATACTAAAGTTGTAGCTGTAGATCTAGAAAATAAAGTTGCTATTTTGAGCGACGGAACAACTCTAAATTACGATGTGCTAATTAACACATCCCCTCTCAATATATTCTGTAATGTGATTAATTCGGATTATGATACTAAAGCTCTAACAGCAAATAAGGTTGCTGTATTCAACCTAGGTTTCGATAAAAAATCATTAACTGATCAGCATTGGATTTATTTTCCTGGAGATGAAATCTTTTATAGAATAGGTTGTTACGACAATATTTTAGGTTCAGATAGAGCAAGCTTATATATCGAGATTGGTCTCAAAGGCGACGATACTATTGATAAAGAGGTAGCCTTGCGTCAGGTGCTAGCTGACTTAAAGAAATCAGGTATTATTGATAACACAATGAACCTGGTTGATTATGAGTTCATAATAATGGATCCTGCTTATGTTCACATAAATCAGGCATCAGAGAAGTTAAAAGCAGAAATGAAAGCGGACTTGGCTAAAAAAGATGTTTATACAGCAGGACGTTATGGTAGTTGGACATATTGTAGTATTGAAGATAATATTCTTGAAGCTCATGCACTTTCAAAGCATATAGCTAAAGAATATGACAATGTTAAATTTATAGATTTATTTAGTGAGGGTACGAATAATGAGTAGTAGCATACCTATGCAAAGCCCTTGCGTTTCGATTATTCTGCCCTGTTACAATGTAGAGATGTATCTTCACAAGGCTTTAGACAGCGCACTAAATCAAACTTTAACGAATATTGAAATTATTCCAGTAGATGATGGGTCTCCTGATAGCTGCGCTGATATTATTAAAGAGTATGCAAAGAAAGATCCCAGAATCAAGCCAGTTTTTAAACAGAATGGAGGTTATGGGACAGCGGTCAATGCCGGTTTGAATGTAGCTAAAGGTGAATATATTGCGATTCTTGAGCCAGATGATTATGTAGCAGAAGACTATTATTATGTACTATATAATGAAGCAAAGAAAGATGACTTAGATGTATGTGGAGTTAATGCGTATTGTGAAGTCAGAGACTTTGAGCCACTTAAGCTAATTCAAACACACTGGATTGAAAACCAAGATTACATGTCTTTCGAGGGAGTAAATGAGTATCTATCAAGTGGTAACGTGGGTATAACACTTAAGATATATAAGCAAAGCTTTTTAAAAAGAAAAAAAATTAGTCTTAAAGAGGATTTGAAAGCGTATCATGACCTTCCTTTTGTTGTTGAAGCGATGATATCGGCTGAAAAGGTTAGGATAACTAAAGGAGTAGGTTATTTTTATAGAAAAGATAACGAGTTATCTACTACAAAGAAAGCATCTGGTTTTTTTAATATATTGAATGCTATTGATCATGTATTAAATCTAGCAGATAATTTTGCTATTAGAAAAAGTAGAAAATCTGCTATTCTAGGTTGCTCAATCAATCACCTGCTTCACTATGCGAAACTTTTAGAGGGAAGCTCTGACAATGATACTTATTCTAAGATAGAAAGCGCTATAAGAGATATAGTGTCGAAAGGGTATCCTTTAAGTATAGTTGAGCATCACAGGTTCAAGTTTAATAAGTATCAATTTGTAAGTGATAATGTATCGTTTGCTAAACGCAGAATTATCACTTTTGACTCCTGCCCGAGCTTTGATAAATCTTACTTTGATGAGCACAAAAATTTAGCGGACATGCTTTCTTATTTAAATTTCTATTCATATTTTGTCATTACGACTAATGATTTAAAGCAGGTAGAAGCAATGAGGGATATTCTTGGAAAAATTCTACACTCCTATCCAGGGCTAAGGTTAGGTTGTATAACAGACTTTATTTTTTATTACTTTAGAAGAGGACTAATCAACTACTCTCGAGATTGGAACACCTCTTGGTACAATGTGTTTGCATGGTATATGAAAGATATCGATAACAATTTCTTGAAGAAAGTATACGAACCATTAAGTGGTGTGAATGCCTCTATATCCAGGCTCCAGTTTGTTCCGAAAGTAGCTGAATATATTGACTACTCTTATGCAGAACTAAGTAGTAATTTTAGAAAATGCAAAGTAATAAATGAGTTTGCCAAAGATAGTGAAAAAAGGTTTCTAGATTTTATTAAAGATAAAAGTATAGCAGTTGTAGGAAATGCACCAAATGAAATAGGTAAGAAACTCGGTAAGGAGATAGATTCACACGATATCGTTGTAAGGTTTAATAACTTTTCTACCGCACCTCAGTTTACTGAAGACTATGGCAAGAAAACAAACATATGGGCTATCACGCCGGGGATAGAAAATCTGTATTTTTCAAGTGAGTTTTATAACTTTGACTATATTATGGCGCCTGATTTAGGTTTTGAGCTATCTCAGCAACGCTTAGATATCATTTATAATTACTTAGTGCTAGGTGGTAGTTTTCATTTCATGAACTCTATTAGATGTCGTCAAAAATTTAATATATGTGTACCAAGTGTCGGTTTGTATCTATTATATTATATATATGAGTATATCAATTTAGTAGATAAAGTTTCACTGTATGGCTTCTCTCCTCTGTCTGCAAAAAAGGATATTAGGCATTATTTTAATGATGATCCAGCTAAAACTTCCAATCTGAAGTTTCATGACTGGGATAAAGAAGCAATAATTCTAAATAACTTTAGAAAATTGTTTGAGAGCCATAGCCGTAGTCTAGGAGTAAAATAATATGCATTATATACATTGCCATCAAGGCATTGATTTAAATAAAGGTGGAACTGTTGGGTACTTATCAAGTTTACTTGATGGTATGCAGAGGCTAGGAAGTTTCGAGAGTGATGATGGTTTAACACATGCTTTTCTTTTTCCAGATATAGGACCTGAAGATAGGATTCCCAACCATATAGAGAAGAGCTTAAAATTTTTTGATTCACCTTTTAGCATAGCCTATGAATATTCTGAACATTTAAAATATATGAATAAACAGGAATGGTTTCACTCAACTATCCCAATGACTGAGGCTATGAAAGTTAATCTAAGAAAAATAACCTCTATTCATATTCACGGAGCATATAACTTTTTACCTGTCTACAATATGTTACGCCTTGCTGGTATTGAGAATGATGTGGTTAAGATTTTAACTACTCATAATCCTTGGAAGCCAGAAGAAGAGGATATTTTTCATTTTAATAAAAATAAGTCGCAAGCGGAGCTTCAAAGAGATCTACCAAAAGAAGCAGCATATAGGCACTTTCTAAGAATGAGGGATGACTTTGCTTTTAGAATGGCAGATGTTCTACATTTTCCTACTAAACATAGTATGGATGGTTACTATAAGAGCTGGCCAGAATTTGCAGATATTGTTAAAGATAAGCCCGTTTATTTTACAGTAACTGGCACAGAGAAAAAGCAAGTAGACTTATCTAGAGGGCAAATGAGAAAGTCTTTAGGTATACCTGAAGACGCTAAAGTATTCTTATATTTAGGAAGGTTTATACCAATGCGTGGCTTTGATCTGTATGAAAAAGTTGCAGAGAAAATTTTAAACAAGCATAAAAATGTATATTTTTTAGCAGTAGGTGAGAAGAGAGAAAGACCATCTATTAAAAGTGACAGATGGATAGAGGTTGGCTATACAACATCACCAGGTAATTATATCAATATGGCCGATGCACTTGTAATGGCTAATAGGGGTTCATACTTCGATTTAGGAATGATTGAAGCACTTAGCCTAGGCGCACATTTAATTGCTGCTAAGGTAGGTGGCTATAAATATCTTGAAGGTAAAACAACAGGTGTTACTTTTTTTGAAAAAGAATCAGAAGAAGGTCTGTTAAAAGCTTGTGACGATTTTTGCTTCTTAGATGCAAAGGCTATACAAGAGGGAAAACTTGATAATATTAGACTTTATGAGTCTGAAATGACACCTGAAAAATTCGCTACTAACTATAAAAATACGATAGATAAAATGTACAGAGAGCTAGGGATAGAATCGAAAGATAGGGATATCGCTAGAGTCTTTTATCCTAATACTAGAGGTTCCAATTTGTCTGTTTCAAATAGCCCTAACTCTAATTTATCTGTTTCAAATAGCCCTAAAGATCCGAACAGTCAGAGGAAGCCAGCTGATACCATTGCAAATGTATCTGGTGTGAAAAAAGAACCTCGATCAAAAGAAGAAGAGGCTGTTGAGTTATTTGGAAAAGGATTGTTCCAACCCTCAATTGATGCTTTTTATGAAGCCATCAATCAAGATGGTAGCTCTCCTCGTCTAAGACGAATGTTAGCAGAAGTTTTATATTCTGCAGGGAATAATGGCGAAGCAATCAAGCAACTTGAGCTGGCAAGAAGGCAGATCCCTGAGAACAAAAATTTGAGAAAGCGGGTATTGAAAATGAAGTATGGAAAATTAGCCTTCTGGGTCAAAGACAGCTCTTTTATTTAAGTGATAGGATATGAATATAACAGGTACTAAAAATGAAGTAATATCTATTGATAACTTAAGTGATTTATCAAGATGTAAAGTATCTATAGTTGGAGACTCTAATAAAATTATTTTTAATGGTAGATTGGATATAAGAGGGCGCTTATCTATAAATATAAAGGCGAGCAATAACACTATTATTTTTGATAAAAATATAATTGTTAATCGTAACTTGGATATTTCAATCATTCCAGCAGGTTCTGGAGCGCCGTCATACAGCAATAGCGTTTACATAGGTGATAACTGTTTTTTTAATGGGGATTGTTCACTAATATTAGCTGAAAATAATAACGCGATTAATATTGGTGAGAACTGTCTATTAGCCTCTGGTGTTGATTTTAATACCTCAGACAGCCACCCAGTGTTCTCTTTAAGCGATGGGAAACGTTTGAATGTATCTAAAAGTATAAATATAGGTAGTCATGTCTGGATCGGTAGTAATGTTCACCCTTTAAAGGGCTCAGGTATTGGAAACGATTCAGTCATAGGTGCTCATTCGGTTGTAACAAAGTATTTTAATGAATCTAATGTTGCTTTAGGAGGTAATCCAGCTAAAGTTATAAAGAGAGATGTAGATTGGAGACAAGATGCTAGAATTGAGCGTATATAGATGAATAACAGTGAATTAAGCTTTAGCCGTATCATAAGTGTTATTGTTCCAATAAGAGTTACCTCATCTAGGAAGGACATACTCGAAAGACTGGAATTTTGCTTTGATAAAAAGTCGATAGAAGTCGAGTATCTTGTTGTAGACGATGGTAGCTCATTATCAGATGCTATCACTCTTGAACAAAGATGCTTGGAATTGGGTTATAGGTATATTTCTACAAATGTATCTACAGATAAAATGTTTAATCTTGCAAGAGCAAGAAATGTGGGAGCGAAACAAGCAAAAGGTAAATATTTACTATTCTTAGATGTTGACTTGATAACTTATCCAGGATTTTATAGCGATATCATCACTGAAATTGAGTTGCAGGACTTAGCTCATAATTCTGATATTTTCTTAATGTTTCCTGTTGTATATCTTAATGACAGGGGGCTACATACATACTTTAAACTCAGGCATGATTTGAAAAAACATTTTGCTTCTCAGGTCTTGATAGAAGGTTGGCATGATCTAATAGAAAAATATTCCTACGGAACCTCATCTATTCTTGTAGACCGCTTGTATTACTTGACAATTGGTGGTCAAAATGAAAATTTTGAAGGATGGGGATATGAAGATTACGATTTTACAATCAAAATGATGAAGTTATCATCTAAGTTCCCCACACCATCTAACTTTGCTAGTATGAAAGGTAACTTCATGAATATTAAAAAATATTCTGGATGGAAGGCTGAGTATAGATTGTTTGGTATGTGGATGGCTAGGAAGAATATATATTTATACCATGCTCCTCACGAAATTGACTCTTCATTCAAGAGTAATGAAGAGCACAATTTAGAACTGCTCGAAAACACTCTTTCTAAAGATTATGATAGTTTAAGTATTCAAACCATCAAGCCGCATAGTAATTATTCTCTTCTGCTAAGTAAAAACCCGTTTTGTTGTCATTATAAGTTAAATATAATAGTAGGTAATTACGAAGTATTAGATATAAAAAATATATCCGATTGGACTGAAATAAAAGAGTACTATTTAAACAATGACCTTAGTCAAATTGTTTTCCCTAACCCTTACGGAAATGAAAACCTATTAAAACTGTATATGTATTGCCGCACTAAAAATATACCATATTTAGTGTGTGAAAGAGGTGCATTACCAGGTTCTATTTATCATGATAAAAATGGTTTTTTATATGATAGCTCATCATATAGTACTGATAAATGGGATATAAAATTAAAAAATGAACAGAGATTTAAAATCGAGAAATACCTTACCATATTGGGTAAAGGTCAAGATACACTAGAAGAACAACCCAATAGGTTATCAAGAAATGAAGTACTTCTGAATCTCTGCTCAAAAGATGATCATAAGAAAATAGTTCTAATTGTACTCCAAACTAAAGATGATACAGTAATAAAGTTTTTTGGCCGAACGTATACAAGTCAGGCGCAGCTAAAAGACTTTATAGAAAATACTATACGACTAAGTGCTGATAAGTATCACTATATTTATAAAAATCACCCATTAGAACCATCTAAAATGACTATAGATGGTGCTACTAATGCTGATTGTTATCATATAAATGACTTAGTAGATCTGTGTGATGCTGTCCTGACAGTGAACTCTGGTGCTGGCTTAATAGCAGCATTTTTAAATAAACCTGTTTTTACTCTTGGTGACAGTTGGTACACAATGGATGGGATAGCGTGTAATATAAGAGATGAAAACGATTTTTTATCTAAAATTGAATCTTTTAACCCCTCTCGTGAGAAGGTCTTAAGGTTTGCATATTTCTTAAGATATAGGTTTTACTCATTTGGTAAGCAGCACACGAAAGTTCATGTCAAACAAGATTCAATTATCAATGCTACTTATAAAATTGACTATACTGAGGTACAAACTTCGAGTTATGGTAGAATTTATTTTAGGGATAAAGAACAAGGAATTGGTTTCAATAGTAGTCTTTTTAAAGAATACGAAGAGGACTCATTTGATATAGCTAGCTCTTCGGGCTCTAAGTTTTTGCATGTTAAAAAGCTCTTCAAGAATATATTTATGTTAGTAGCAAAGACATAAAAAACTACTCATAAGAAACAAGATATAGTCAATCCATAATAAAATTAGTACAACCCATATCCTGAAACAGTTTGGGTAAATTATTCTCCATCCAACCTTGTCGTAGAAACTTAGCTTGAGCCCACTTTTTTTCGATGGGATTCAGATCAGGGCTATAGGGTGGTAGAAATAACAGGCGATGACCATGTCTATTTAGCAATCTTTGAACGCGTTTGTGAAAGCTGGCGTTATCCATGATGATTACGCATTTGGTCTTGAGGCTTGGAATAAGGGTATATTTACACCAGTTATAGAATACATCTCCGTTAATGTTTTTCTCAAAGTAATCAAGCGCAAATAACGCTTTTTCATATAAGGCACCAATAACATTGGTGCGTTTTTTACCTTGCCAATTATAGCTATCGATGCAAGGAGTCCCAATAGGTGCATAGCCATGAGAGCGGATGGTCTCGGCCTCAAAGCCACTCTCGTCCATGTATACAATTGCATAGCCTTGAGCGATGTAGTCGCCCAGTTTGCTTAGATAGTTAGCTCTCTTTAGGGGGCAAGCTTTTGGATGCTCCAAGGTCTTTTTTTTGACTGATGCCAAGACGTTTTAAAGCGGCCTCGATGCCCGACTTACTACATCCAAAACGCTGTGCTCTCTCGTACATGTAATCGTCTGGATACTGTTCAACATCTTTTAATAACGCTTCATTAGGTATTTTACTGAGTGGCTTATTGCGAGTTAATTTGATACTAGGATCTTTGAGCCAATTCTGTAGCGTGGCCTTACTAATATTATAAAATGCACAAGCTTGCCTGATACTCATGCCTTGTTGTTCGACACTTTTAATCACTTGAGCACGAAAGTCTGCTGAATAAGTCATAATCTTTTTACTTTTCGTTTATTTTAAAAGAAATGTACCACTTTTATAAAGGCTTTACTATACTATCTATCTCACTGAATAGAGTGAGATAGATAGTATCTGAACTAATTATTTAAGACAGCCTAAATGTAATTGCAATTATCTAGGCTGTTCTAGTCTTACATTTGAAGGAGCAGTTTTGATATATCGTAAGTGTTTTGACAAGGTTTTGGATATTGAAATATTAGCTATAGAAGCACTTAAACTGAACTACTCAAATGGCTTTGGAGAAGCAGTTGATAAAATAGTTAATTGTCAAGGCCGCTTAATTATAACTGGCATGGGTAAGTCAGGCTTAGTAGGTCGAAAAATAGCTGCCACGATGGCATCTACTGGTACTCCTGCATTTTTTGTCCATCCTGGTGAGGCAGGTCATGGCGATCTCGGTATGATCGTAAAAGGCGATGTTGTCTTAGCCATATCTAATTCTGGTAATAGTGATGAAATCAATGTTTTATTACCTGTGATTAAAAATCTGGACTTGCCTTTAATCAGTATTAGTAAAAATTTATCAGGCAGATTGCCTCAAGAAGCTGATGTTGCTTTGACACTTGGTGACTTTGAAGAAGCTTGTCCAATGGGACTTGCTCCTACGTCTAGTACCACAGCGACTATGGTGTTAGGCGATGCATTAGCTATTACTTTACTAGAGGCGCGCGGCTTTAAATCTGATGATTTTGCTTTATCGCATCCTGCTGGTTCTTTAGGTAAAAAGCTATTGACTCATGTTGAAAATCTTATGAAGTCTGGTAATGAAATTCCTGTAGTCACAGGTAATACTAGTATCATAGATGCTTTGTTTGAAATCACGGAAAAAAGACTAGGCATGACAGTGGTGGTGGATGATCAGAAGCGTTACGGAGTATTAACGGATGGTGATATACGTCGACTGCTCACAATAAACCAAGATATGAGCCAACCAATTGCTAGTGTTATGAAAACCACACCTATCACTACGACACCTAATACGAAGGCATCAGAAGCACTTAACATTATGAGACAACAGAAAGTTAATCAGCTCATCGTGTTAGATGGTGATACGTTAGTCGGTGTACTTGCTCTACGTGATCTAGTACAAGCAGGTATTAATTAAATAAACACATACGACTAATGATTATAGTATTGAGGAATATTAATGAAAATTACTGAAGAAATTAGCGTTGGCAATGACCTGCCTTTTGTACTGTTTGGCGGTATCAACGTTATTGAATCAAGAGATCTTGCTCTAAAAACATGTGAGGCTTACGTAGAGATTACTCAAAAGCTTGGTATACCCTATGTATTTAAAGCAAGCTTTGATAAAGCGAATAGATCTTCAATACATTCCTTCCGTGGTCCAGGACTGGATGAAGGATTAAAGATTTTACAAGAAGTTAAAGAGACTTTTGGTGTACCCATTATTTCAGATGTACATGAAATAGTTCAGTGTCAGCCAGCTGCTGAAGTGATTGATATATTGCAGTTACCTGCATTTCTGGCGCGTCAAACTGATTTGGTTAAAGCATTGGCAGAGACAGGTCGTCCAATTAATATTAAAAAACCACAGTTTCTGAGCCCAGAGCAGATGAAAAATATTATTAATAAGTTTTATGAAATGGGTAATGATAAGCTTATGCTTTGTGAGCGTGGCAGCTGTTTTGGTTATGATAACTTAGTGGTTGATATGCTAGGTCTAGGAGTAATGAAGCGTGTTAGTAACAACTTACCTATTATCTTTGATGTGACCCACGCCCTGCAAACCAGAAGCTCAGGTAGTGATGCATCAGGAGGCCGTAGAGACCAAATTATAGAGTTGGCTCGTTCAGGTATGGCGGCCGGACTAGCAGGACTATTCTTAGAGGCGCACCCCAATCCTAGCGAAGCTAAATGTGACGGACCAAGTGCACTGCCACTAGATAAATTAGAGCCATTTTTACAACAGATGAAGCAGGTTGATGATTTAATCAAATCATTACCAAGCATTGATATTCGATAAAATATATTTAGAGGTGTATTAGATGGACTCCGTTGCAATTATTATCCCTGCCCGCTATGCATCTTCACGGTTTCCTGGTAAGCCGCTTGCTGATATTTTGGGTAAACCGATGATTCAGCATGTATATGAGAAAGCAGCATCTGTTAAAGGCGCTAGTGTAGTAGTTGCCACAGATGATGAAAGGATTCTTTCAGTAGTTAATGGTTTTGGTGGCAAGGGAGTAATGACAAGCTCAACTCATGCTTCAGGTACTGACAGACTAGTAGAAGTAATGAGTAAAGTTGATGCTGATTTGTATATCAACTTGCAGGGCGATGAGCCTTTGGTTCGTCCTGAGGATCTAGAGCTGCTAATTAATGCTATGGCAGCAGATAAATTAATTGAAGTTGGAACGCTTTATCATTCTATCAGTGCGTATCAGGCTAAAAATCCTAATACAGTCAAAGTGGTAACATCTCACAGTGGTCGTGCTTGTTATTTTAGTCGCTCCCCTATACCTTTTATTAGAGATAAAGGAGTACAGACTAGCTATAAGCAACACGTCGGTGTATATGCTTACCGTAAGTCTGTGCTAGAGCAATATTCTCAATTGGCTGAATCTAAGATTGAAATAGCAGAGCAGCTTGAGCAATTAAGATTGTTAGATAGCGATATAGATATTTATGCATTTGAAGTAATGAAAACAGGACCTGGTGTAGATACTCCAGAAGATTTAGAGAAAGTGATCGCTATTCTTAAAAACGAGCCATTAGAGAGTGAAAAATCTTTACTCTCTAACATTAACCTTGTTATTACGGATATTGATGGCGTATTAACAGACGGTGGTATTTACTATGATGAACATGGTGAATGTATCAAACGCTTTCATGTGCGCGATGGTTTAGGTATCAAGCTGTTGCAACAGGCAGGCATTCAAGTAGCAGTATTATCAGGTAAAGATTCAAAGCCATTAAGGAAAAGGATTTCTGATTTAGGGATTGATATTTTTATGCTAGGTATCAAGAATAAAGAAGTGGCTTGTAAAGAAATTATTCAACGTGCAAACACTACTAAAGTGAATACTGTCTATATCGGTGACGATACCATTGATTTACCAGCTTTTGTCAGCTGTGGTGTAGCAGTGGCTGTTGCTGATGCCCCTGAATATGTCAAGGCTAAGTGTGATTTGGTGATGGATACAAAGGGTGGTTTTGGTGCTTTACGTGAATTGGCTGATAAAATCTTGATTGAGCAAGGTAAGTCTGAGTTGATAGAGGACCCTTCCACATTCTTAAAAGTTCATGCCAATATGGCACAGTGATTTTGTTGACTATATAAATAGCATAATAGAAAGTACTGATATCTGATCTTTTCTGTTTGGCAAAGATTTTCATAAAAAGGTCGCCCTAATACGGTGACCTTTTTGCCTCTCAATAATGCTTCAAAGCCACCTAATGACGTAATTGTATATACGTGATCGACTGTTTCTAAGGCATCGACTAAATGAATAGGCTGGGCGAGAATAAGACAATCTAGATCAGTGAGTGTAGTAACAATAGACGGATCATCCAGTGTCATTGGATGCGGTTTGACAATGATTTGTGCGTCAGGATTTTCTGAAATTGCCTGATTGACCACATCAAGCAGCGTAATACCAATGCCGCCGCCGTACTTTAACGAATCATCATGCGGCACTTGGCCTAATACTAAAATACGCTTTTCATTCTTAATTCCATATATGGGTACGACATCGACATAAGGCTGATGATTGTATTTGCTCACGCGATGAGAAACGTAATAATTGAGCATTTCTTGTGCTAGTGCTTCATCATAGCCGTCTTGATCAAAATCAAAATTGGCGATGAGATCAGTCAAATCGTTCGGGCGGGTGGTGTCGAAGTAGGGTGCTTGGCTATCCATTACAATAGACAGCGGTGGAGCGCCTGATTCATCGTCAGGGCCTGAACGGATAAATCCGTCTTCTAAAAAGAAAATATCTAGACCTTGCTTGCGGATATAATCAATAAAATAATCAGGCGCTTTATAACCCCAAATATAGATAACAGGATTAACGCGAGTGATAAATGGCTTTAACCATATGTCAAAGTAGCGCTTATCAAAATGTCGCTGTATTTGAATATGCGACGACTCCAATACCCAATCACCAACCAAATCTTGCCATGGCAGCATACCAACGACTAACGCCAAACGCTGTTTTGGCTGACGATTATGTTTATAATAACCTGATAATAGTGGTCGGATGTAAGCGTTAAATTTCATAATATGTTGGCTGGCTTAGATTGATAGTGCAAGAGCAAATAGTCATGATTGGGGCATTTACGTTGGCAATGTTTTATCGTTCCCAGTATAGTTGCATTTACGAGTAAAAACGAATACCTACTTCGAAAAATAATGGATCGATATTATGAAAAATAAAATACTAGTCACGGGTGGTGCTGGATATATTGGTTCGCATACTTGTATCGCCTTGCATGAAGCGGGCTATGATATGGTCGTATACGACAACTTATCTAATAGTAGCCCTGAAGCAATCAATCGTGTCTCTACCTTAATTGGTCAACCTATTGAGTTTATCGAAGGCGATATTCGCGATGCTGAGTCACTTAGACAAGTATTTTCAGCACATAAGTTTTTTGGCGTCATTCACTTTGCAGGTCTTAAAGCGGTTGGAGAATCTGTTGCCAAGCCATTGCTGTACTACAATAACAACGTCAGTGGTACCATTACCTTGCTAGAAGTGATGACTGAGTATGATGTCAAAAACCTCGTTTTTTCTTCCTCTGCGACTGTTTATGGTGATCCCGAAACGCTACCTATCGATGAGAACTCAAAGCGCTCTTGTACCAATCCTTATGGACAAAGTAAACTGACGGTCGAGCACATATTAGAAGATCTTGCCGTATCCGATGACAGTTGGAACCTGATACCTCTTAGATACTTTAATCCAGTAGGAGCGCATCCATCAGGGCAGATTGGTGAAGACCCTAATGATATCCCAAATAATTTGATGCCTTATATCTCGCAAGTCGCTGTTGGTAAGCTTGCCAAACTTAATATTTTTGGTAATGACTATCCAACTACTGATGGTACTGGCGTGCGTGATTTTATCCATGTCACTGATCTGGCACAAGGTCACGTTGCTGCGCTGAATTATTTAGAAGGTCAAATAAATACAGGAAAAAGAGATTCAGTAGGATTTTTACCCATTAACTTAGGTACTGGTAAAGGGACTTCTGTATTAGAGTTAGTAACGGCATTTTCTAAAGTTTCTGGACAATCAATTCCTTATCAATTCGCAGACCGCCGCGCAGGTGACATTGCCAGTTGCTATGCCAGTGCTGATAAAGCGAAAAACCTGTTAGAGTGGCAAGCAAAATTATCAATTACTGAGATGTGCCAAGATAGCTGGCGTTGGCAAAGTATGAATCCGAATGGCTATAATCTAGCTTAGTTTTTATAAAATATAACCTTTATCTTATTCTCTTTTAATACAGTTTAAAAATTATGAAAAAAATCACCCACGCCGTTATCCCTGTTGCAGGCTTTGGTACACGTATGTTGCCATTGTCTAAATCCGTGCCAAAAGAGCTATTGCCACTTGGTAATCGTCCCGCTATTCACTATGTGGTTGAAGAGGCGATTGCTGCTGGTATTAAGCATATTGTCTTGATTGGTCATGCACAAAAGAGCGCGATTGAAAATTACTTCGATATCAATGCCGAGCTGGACAGTCAGCTGCGTCATAAAGGTAAAGATGAGCTAGCCGATAGCTTAAACTGGTTACCAGAAGATGTGACAGTTTCGATGATACGTCAAGGTAAGGCGTTAGGTTTGGGACATGCGGTACTCGCTGCGCGTCCCATTATTGGTGAGCATGATTTTGCCGTATTGCTTCCAGATGTGGTACTCGATCCTTTTACGGGTGATATGGCTGATGATAACTTAGCCTTTATGATTGATGCTTTTGCTGAAGATAACCATTCACAGATATTGGTTGATAAAGTCGCTGATGAAGATGTGCATAAATATGGTATTGCCAAATTGAATGAAGCGTTTAGTGAAGATGATGAAGCAAATATAAATGCCAGCTTTAAGGTGGCAGGATTTGTAGAAAAGCCAAACTTAGCTGATGCACCCTCAAAATTAGCAGTCGTTGGTCGTTATGTCTTTAGCAATCACATTTTTGACTATCTGGCCAATACCAAAGCCTCGGTCGGTGGTGAAATTCAGCTGACTGATGCGATTGATGCCTTGATTAGTGAATACGGCGTGAATGTCACGACCATGCGCGGTGACAGCTATGATGCAGGCGATATGCGCTCATATATGCAAGCATTTATCTATTTTGCCGAGCAGCAATTAGCAGAAGATGAATAGCTGATGGCTGAGATAAAAGGCAATAGCGCTTATAAAAGCGCTCGTAACTCTACATACTGGCAGCAGCTACAAATGCTAGCAAAGCAGCCATGGTCACTGGCAGCCTTGTTTGCGCAAGATGACAGTCGTGCAACGCGCTTTAGCATGCAAGCTGGCGCACTATATATGGACTATAGCAAGCAATGTATTGACGAGCAGGTACTGGCAAGTCTTTTGCAGTTAGCAGAAAGCTGTGAATTGTCCACAAGGATTGATGCACTGATGCAAGGTGCGATGGTCAATACTAGCGAGGAGCGTGCTGCCTTGCATACAGCACTACGATTGCCAGACTCTGCCAAACTAGACGTTGATGGGCAAAATGTCGTCGCTGATGTGCATGATAGTCTGTCGCAAGTAGCACGTTTATCTGAACGTGTCCGTAGTGGTA
>Ga0208014_1000439_pt1 | contig 17227 bp, 15 predicted proteins | sample 25_taG_FD_184099 | JGI IMG/M metagenome (GOLD analysis project Ga0208014, IMG submission 184099) | Marine viral communities from Cariaco Basin, Caribbean Sea - 25_WHOI_OMZ (SPAdes) (version 2) | ecosystem: Environmental > Aquatic > Marine > Oceanic | place: Caribbean Sea: Cariaco Basin...
CCCTGAAATGAAAGAGCGAGCCGTCCGTATGCTAATTGAAGCTAAAGACGACTACCCATCCACCTGGTCAGCCATCAAAGCTATAGCACCAAAGATAGGTTGCACACCTGAGACCCTACGATCATGGCATAAAAAGCACGTAGATAAAACCATTCCTGCAAACATTCAAGCTCAAAGCCAAGCGGAGCGTATCAAAGAGCTTGAACGTGAGAACAGAGAGTTAAAGCAAGCCAATGAGATTATAAAGAAAGCAGCCGCTTTTTTCGCCCAGGCGGAGCTCGAGCGCAAACCCAAGTAATGGTTGATTTTATTGACGACCACAAACAACAGTATGGAGTCGAGCCAATCTGTAGAGTATTACCGATTGCTCCATCCACATACTATCGTGTTAAAGAGCTAGAAGAAACCCCTGAAAAGCGTTCACAGCGTAGCCAACATGACGACTTCTATCTTAATGAGATTAAACGTATTTGGAAGGACAGCAAATGCCGATACGGTGCTCGTAAAGTCTGGAAACAGTTGAAATCTGAAGGTGTACATCCTGCACGTTGCACTGTAGAGCGGTTAATGCGTCAGCATGGTATGCAGGGTATTTGGCGAGGTAAAGGTAAGATAACCACTAAGTCTCGTGATGATCAAAAGCGTGCTGATGATTTAGTTAATCGTAACTTTAATGCCCATCGCCCTAACCAGCTATGGGTTGCTGACTTTACTTACGTTAAAACATTGAGTGGTTGGGTCTATACTGCCTTTATCATTGATGTGTTTGCTCGCGCTATCGTTGGTTGGAAAGTATCAGATCGAATGAACACGGATATGGTGATGGCAGCGTTAAATCAAGCCATTGCAGACAGAAACCATCCTAAAGATGTCATTCATCATAGTGATCGCGGCGTTCAGTACTTATCCATTCGCTATACGGATAAGATGGCTGATTCTGGCGTTATTGCATCTGTTGGTACAACCGGTGATTCATACGATAATGCGTTAGCTGAAACGGTTAACGGGCTTTATAAAACAGAGGTGATTGAATATTTAAAACCGCAGTGGCGGGATGCGTATGATGTTGAATTAGCAACCCTTGAATGGGTCGATTGGTTTAACAAAACTCGCATTCATAGTACGATTGGTTATGTGTCGCCTTTTGAGTTTGAGAGACGATACTATGATAGCCTTAATGAGTCAGACAAAGCTGCCTGACTCAAGCAATCCACTCTCCGATATAGTCGGGGCGGTTCAGAGCGTTTTATTCTTGTCATCCCAGCTTGCTTGACCATTCGGTAGAAAAGGAATGGTTTTATTTGGTCCATAATAGAGATAAACACAGCCCTCCTCATAGGCGAGTCGTACGTTCACCTCGTCCATAACATCAATCTTATCAAGGTCAGAGAACTCAAAGGGATAGGTATAAAACAAGCTCTCACTACTCCATGATGGGTAATGTATTAGTGGCTTTGAGTGTTGCTCTGCCTTAATGGTTTGGCTCAAGTCAGGCCGTGACAATGAGGTACTTTGGCAAGCAGCCAGTAGCATTGCTAACGGTATCAGCATCATTTTTATGGTCATTATTTTTGTATCCTCAAGCTATAGCTTGTTCACTTGTCCTAAGAACAATATGGCATCGGTTTTATTGTCTTTAATCATAAATATGAAGGGGTGATCGGCTGTAAACTCAGCGTTATAAGAAGCTGAAATAGGCTTTATAACGATGCTAGTTGCAGCTGCTGCAACCGTTCCTTTTTCATCCACCTCAACCACCGCTTTATGAATAATAGAATCTACCGCTAATGACTGCTCGTCATTGAATAAGCTAAAATCAGCGCGACTACCAAAAGCTATGGGCATGCCCATCTTTGTCAGTAGCGACTCCATCTGATAGCTTTCTTGTAATTTGAACTTAGGAATGATCAGAAAAACCTTTCTATTCTCCAACTGCTCAGTCCATTGATTAATTTGAGTAGTACTTAAATTAGCTACTAGTTTCTGTATAGCAACTGGCTCTTTTGATTTTGGTAAGACAATTAGCATTGATAGGTCGTCGTCTTTATAAGGCAGTTCCACCACTTGTACTTTTTCATCTTCCATATAATCAAAGTGATTTATACCATACATCAAGTTCACATCAGTCGTCGTGCCATCAAGGTTATAAAAAGGCTGCTCCCAATTTCTTAATGCAAGTGGCTGTGCCCATTCGCTTTTAAAGTAAACCGCATTGGTCAATACCGTAGCAGTGCTGCGACTAATACTACCACTTGGTAGCAGCTCAGAAATCATCTGCTTGGTATGATTAGCGATGGTGTTATTGATGGTCTGACGTGATAGCTCGGGACGGCTCGCAAAATCAAGATTGGTGACTTGACCGCCATAATAGCGTTTTACAGTATCCAAATAGGTTTGATTGGGACTCAAGCCTTGACGCATCCATAAGTCATTAACCGTACTTAAATCATAATTTGGATTGGGTTTATTGAATTGATTGTAGAGTGCGGCACTATTCGGATTAAGGATAGCTGGTGCTGGATAGTGAAAGGTCTTTTGGATTTGCTGCTTTGTTTCACCTTCTGCTGCGGCATAAAGCATGGCCATCGCAGTAGATAAGCTGTAGGGCGAGAAAAACACGTTATTCTCTGCTTGTTTAGCTTGCTTATTTATTCGCTGATATAGATCAATGGCAAATTGATTGTTGGCATTAACGACTTGTTTGACACCTTCAGGCGTTGAAACAGAGTCGTCAGCAGCGATATAACCTTTATCAGTCTTTGGGGTCGAAGGGTTCTCAATCTTGCTGATTATAGGTTTATCAGCTGCCTGTTTTATCGGTTGATTATCAACCAAGCTATTATTACAACCAGCGATTGCTAGTAAACTGCCTAAAGCAAGCGTACCCATGCTGAACTTCATTATTGGCTTTTTATAAATGTATTGGTTATGATTTTTCACGGCATTATACCCTCTTATAATTCGAATGATGTCCTGATTATATACAAGGGTTTAGACTGATTTAGTAAACATATGCTAATAAATTTAAGGATGATATTTCAGATGAATACAGTATATAAGGACAGCTATAAGCCTAAAACATGCTTAGTCTTATTTTTAGGAATCTTAATATCAGGTTGTATGACACCTTCAAAAAACGCGATGAATAAGACAGCTAGTGAGAATAAAGTTCTGAAGATTGAAACAGATGATATCTCCAATACATCAACACCTAAATATGCAGATATATTTACATACCCTTTTGATCCTGAGGAATCCCAGTTAGATATGGGGGTTGGTGGACGATTGGTTGTAATAGAGGGTTGTTTATTAATAGAGTCAAGTGATGGCGTGTTTTCTACGCCTATACTGCCTGAAGGGGTGACCTATTGGGATAAAGATAAAGGCATTGTCTATATTTATGACAGAGGCTTTTTAATAGGTAATATTATTCGTTCAAATGGTGTTGCTTTAGATAGTCAGTTTCAAAAAGTACAAGACATTTTCATATCAAAAGCGAAGCCCTTGTGCCTCAAACCTCATTCAATATTGTTTGGTACTAAATTTGACTAGCAGTCAAATTAGCTTGAAAGGTCAATTATAAAGAGAGTGTGCTGTAGACAAGCTAGGCAAGTAAAATACTTTCCTTCGTATGAAAGATTCAGATATTCACTTCAAGCGTCTACTGAAGAATCAGAAGTATAATCTATTGATATAAATGATGATTGAGTCATTCTAACCAAGAAGGAATCAGTAAGAATTGTGCTAATATCGCTACTTTGACAGTATGACGGGTTTTCTCATTTTATAATGAAAACCCCCTTAAATCCAAAAGTGAGAAGAATGAATGAACGCCCATCTTGATTTGACAGTGTATGAACGGAGTCTGATTGATAATGGTGTGAGGATTGCGATGAAAGAAAACGATAAGAGTAGCATGGGATCCACGGATGAACTCATTAAAAAATATCATCAAGACAGTAATTTAGGACTCTTTGAATTACGTTCAAAAATCAAGACACATGATTTGGGTAAGTATGAAAATCTATCACTAAATGATCTCAAGTTGATTACAAACTGTCTAACCCTATGGGATGATTTTACTTATCAAAAAAGCTTAGAGGAAACAGAGAAACATAAAGTAGAGTACTACAAGGACTGCGAATTGCAAATGAGCGCACTACGCGAAAAGCTAAGCGCCATTGAATTGCATACCATGTATAGCGGCCTGTTATAAATAGTAAACCCTCACCTATGCTGCTCATTTTTTTATCAAGGTTATATCTCACACTGCTGTTCGATGCTTTTTAAACGCATCGAACTATTAGCTAATTCCTTATCAAGCCATCATCACCATCGGTCTCTAATGCAGGAACACGTTCTTGTATCGCACGATAGAACCCATCTTTGTCTTTTGGTGATATTACTATGCTGCCCCCTTCATATTTTATCTCAATCCTATCTAAGGACAGGGCTGGAGCAGACAACATACTGTTGGTAGGAATGATATAGATAATGTCTTTCAATGGGATGCTCTGAGTAGAAAAACCATTCTTCACAAACAGTTCGTCATCTGACAAACTGTACTTTACGTTGAAAAATATTAACAAGAGCAATATTGCACCTGGCATGGTAAAAAGACTAATAAACAGTATTCTTTTGATAGAACTATTGTTATACATCCATTCCCATACAGGTACCAAAATGAGTAGTAAGCTAGAACCTAATATTAAAAACGCTAACCAGAAATCGATCTTTGATGTAAATACAGCATTTACCATAATTTTTTTAGCAAAAAGCCCTTAGTTAATGTTTATATTTGGAAAGCTGGCTTCATGTAAAAAGCGAAGTATACTGTCATTGTTTCAATGGTTTAAGTTAGTTCATTATTCTATATAGCTAATAGCCAAAGATTCAAGTCTTCAATAAGAAACCTAAATCACTGAATGAGGTAGTACTTGTTAAGGTGCCTTAGTTGGGATCACTTCCCTATACAGATATCGAACTGCTATTATTTTATGTAAAGTTAATAACTATGAGATAAACAGCATTGGTCATTATCATCGAGTTTTTTGACTAAACTCTCCCAAGTTAGCTTCTACAGGATTATCATCATAGCTTAGTTTCATCGAAGTCTATTTTATTAAAAGGGGTAGCTAAAAAAACTTACTATCAAATTCACATCATAATTATAAGTCTATCTTTTGAAGTCCTCCAGCCACTTTTTCAACCCAATAATATCAAACGCTTGTGCACCGTAACCAATGTTGATCAAATCATCAGGTAAATACTCATCAAATTTTTCAGTCATCTTGAAAGGTACAGTTGCAGCAAGCTCAGTTGCTGTAGGTAATACCTGATTGGCAAGCTTTTGTAAAAATTGACAAACCTGAACTGAATCAATCTTATTAACACAAATAACACCTGCATATGCTTCAACAGTGAAGTCATCTCGTATAAGCAACGCCGTTAAGGTATTTACAATTTTATCTCCACGCCACGTAAATATATAACTATTTCCATCTTTGTCTACAACAAGCTGATTGCTTAAATCATACCTATTAAAAGTATCAATACTTTCTGAAAATAATTGTCTTGCCGTTTTATCAGCAAAATCTAAATGTTGCTCACCAACTTGAATACGGTAATCACCGTTGCTTAATACCTCATACATCTCTTGGCGTACTCGGTCATGTATCGACATACTACCGCCACCAAAAGTTGGAGGCTTGCCACCACCTTTGACAGAGATAACATCAACTACTTTTTTATCCATGTCAATATTTTTGACTTGCCAGCGTTTACCCCCAAAAATAATATATTGCTCAGGTAACAACATGGTCTCAATTGGTAAAGTGCCAAGCGTTCTACTACCCGTCACAATTCGATATTCTTCTGGGGTTTTAAAAACTGCATAAAAAGTATAATGACTAACAATGCGTTCACCGACAACACCTAACACCAATTGATTATTATCAAGCTGAGTAAGTAGCTGCAACTCTCCCATTTGGCTAAGTAAAGACTTAAAGTGCGCTGGTTGTATTTGTTGAAAGGTTCCTTGTCTACATAATAGTATATAAAGCTGGTCAGCACGAATACCGCCCCATTGACCGATAGTCGCTAGCACCTGATGCAATAGCGTTGAGAAGTGATATAACGACGTATCGGCCGGCTCAAACCACTTATCGACAATCAGCAGTCTTATCATTGCGAATGACTGGATTAATTCAAGACGTAGCTTGTCAATGAGACTGGTATCTTTATCAATCTCTTTTTCAGTAATCAACATTCTGAGTACTGCCGAACCACCACGCCTACCCGAACGCCCAAGCCGTTGCCTAAGACTAGCTACAGAGTGCGGAGCCGTCACTTGCACCACCGTATCAACTTTACCAATATCAATCCCTAGCTCTAAGGTCATAGTACACACAGCGGTAGTCGGCAACGCTTCTTTCTGTAATCGTGTTTCTAAGCTTTCTCTAAGCTCTTTTGACAAGGAGCCGTGATGAGGAAAGAACTCATTAGGAACGATATTATAATCACACAAATCACTAAGCTCTGTCGCTATCATCTCCGTACGTCTACGGCTATTAGCAAATATTAGATGACTACCACCACGGCATAATCGATATAAGTCCGAACAAACTTGCGCCTCAGCAGTATAAGGATACTGAATACCAATATTTTGAGAGTCAGAACTTGCAATACTATTCTTTTTAGAACCTAATTCAAGTGCTAATTGACTAGGCTCTATGTAACCTTTTACTTGTACTTTAATACTAGCCTTCACCTCATCATCTTCAATAATGACGCAAGGTAGTGACTGATTAGGCCTTAATGACTGCGGTACGCTTTTTAGATCTCCCAACGTTGCACTCAGTGCTACTCTCGGAATAGGTGAATTTAAACGTTCAGTGACATGCTCAAGCCGCGTCAAAAGAGATAATAAATGCTGACCACGCTCGCTACCCAAAAAAGCATGAAACTCATCAATCACAATATATTTTAGGCTACTAAAAGCTTGTTTGACCCAACCTGCATCTCGGATCAATAAAGATTCAAGCGACTCAGGCGTAATCAAAATAATTCCTGATGGCGACTTTTTTTGTTTATTCTTTTTACTCCGTGGGCTATCGCCATGCCATGGTGTCACTTGCATATCAAGCAACTCTGCTAGACTCTCAAGCCTCCGATATTGATCATTAATTAGCGCTTTCAGTGGGCTAATATATAGGATGCCTACTCCGTTGCCCTGCCCCTCTTTCTCATATCCACCTACATTCTGACCATCGTCTGACTTAACAAGGGCGCTACATGCTGGTAAAAAGAACGCTTCAGTTTTGCCGGCAGCAGTCGCCGCACTAATAAGTACGTCGGTTTTCCCAGATAAAATTGGTGCGATAGCCTTAGCCTGCACTTCACGCAATCCACTCCAACCTTGGTTAAATATCCAACGCTGTATACGGAAGTCGAGCTGGAGATGAGCATCTCTCAAAGGTAGTTTCTCATATTTTTTGTTAAAATTATTAGTGCCTTATAACCTAAAATCGGCAAGTTCGTCTTCTTCATCCATACTACTCAAATCAATATTCATATCAGAGGGCATTTCAGGGTCAATAGATACCGAGTTAATAAGTTGATCCCACGAAATAGCTGGATTTTGATCAATGACAGCCAACATATCCAAAAACGCTTTAATGGTATTGCGAGGTGTTCTAAAATAAGCATCACCTATCGTTTGACTACAATGCTGTAAAAAAGCTTGTAAGGATTCATCAGGTACTAGATATTCTGCTTCGTCACCACCTGCATAAACATGACGCAGGTTTTTCAGTAAAATATACAACTCTTCTGGTGTAAGACTTGCTAAATGCAGTGCAGGCGACGAATAATCGATCACGCCTGCCTGCTTAGCAAAGCTATTATCTGCTAAGCGCGTTTGCAAGGCATCATAGCTATACAATCCTTTACGCGGATCAAGTAAGAATTCAGGCGTACCGCCTAACAAAAACCCTAGATGCTCAGCGGTACCTTGCAAACAATCATTTAGAATACGTAGAATCTGCTCATAATTGGCTTGGCGTGCTTGTGTGCTATTAAGCTTATACAAGTTGACCATCTCATCGAGATTGACTAACAAACCTTGATAGCCTGCTTGCCGTACGAATAGACTCATGATTTTGAGTGCATCATAAAAAGACGCGTCAGATATGATAGTACGCACACCTAAATCGCGCCTTGCATCAGTCTTAGCTGAGTACTCTGCACGCAACCATCGAATCGCATTGACCTTTAACTCATCATTATCTTCTTCGTGACCTCGCCAATAAGCTTCAATAACTTTAGCAAAGTCGTAACCACCAACCAATTCTGTCAATTCAGCTAACTTGTCTTGGATAACATCGTTAATTGCCTCACCTGTACTATCCGCTTGTTTACGGGCTTCAGTAATGAAACGTTCGACTACACTGGCCAAACCATTACCATCCGGTTTATTACGAGTAGATAGATTGCGCATAAGCTCAGAATATAAGTTTCTTGCTTGTCCTGACGATGCTTGAATACGTCTATCAGGTGATAAATCAGCATTAACAGTAACCAGCTTACGCTCAAGCGCAATTGCCCTTACCACACTCAAAAAAAAGGTCTTACCTGAACCATACTCGCCAATAATAAGACGAAACGCCGAGCCACCATCAGCGACGCGCTCAATATCACTTATTAGCGCTCTAAGCTCATTGATACGTCCTACTTGGATGTGCTGAATACCAACCTTAGGTGTGACTCCTGCCTTGAGCGACTGAATAATAGCATCGCGCTCTTTTGCTCTAATTTTTTTACCGGTCATTATTTATCCTTGATAGCTCTATTATTGATTCTTATTTTTAGTACAATGCCTTTAATTCTTCGACAATCTCAAAGTCAATTATTACTTCATCATTTTCTTCTAATACTGGTGCATCGACATTATCATACGCCCAATCATTGATGGTCTCGATAGCACCATTTATCATCAAATTTAGTGACCCACACAAAACTTCAGCTTCTTCTCGTTGCCATACCTCTTTACTAATCAGTTGCTGATAAAGCTGACTATGAATAGTATCTAAACCTTTAACAACAAACTCGTTAATCACATCAACTTCACTACAGTTATCTACTTGTTCATTTGGTTGTGACTCATAATCGCTTTCCATATCGTCATCATCTACTGCAAAAATGCTCGCCAGCATTGCTTTAGCATCGCCTGTCTCGCTTTCATACAAGGCTAATAACTCAGCATTAAAAATATACGTCTTACTATTATGATTGGAAATATCACCGTTAGCACCCATACCTTGCTCATTACTATTCTTAAGCTGTGCCTCATTACTGAACGTTGGCGTTATCTTTTTAGCGCTAGTTAAGTGATGAATATCATTAACGACCGCATTTTTATCGAGCCCTAAGGCCTGATACAGCTTTTCAATTTGTTTGATTTGACTGGGTTCGACATTACCATTAGCTAAAGCAACGGAGATAATAAAGCGACTGATAAAGCTAATGTGCTTGTCATCAAGTACTGCTAGCTTTGCCTTTAGACCTGACATATTAGCAGGGCTATTTAAGCGCCATAACAGATAAGCCTTTAATGACGCTTTTTCAATAGTAGTAAGCTGAGTGTCTTGCTCAATAATCGCCAGTAGCGTATCTACCTCTCTTTTATCAACATAGCCATTAATGGTTGCAACCATAGCACCCAATCTAAGTGCTAAACTGATTTGATGAAATGAGGTGCTCGGCTCAAAGTCTTGTCCATGACCGCTATCAAATAGAACCACATATCCATCTGGTTTAAAACTGGTCTGATGGTATCGTTGGTCTGGCACAATACCAAAGCCTGCTAACTCAGCTAAACTTGTAATAATTTCATTATGCTTTTTGGTAAATGTTTTAGGCATCTTATGCGACGACCGCTCATCCAAATACCCACATAATTCTTTAGCCGTCGTCAGACCTTCATCATTTTGAATAACAGATTTTGCCCATGCTTTAAATTTTTGTATTACTGGGTATTTTTCTTGATAGGCTTGCTGCTGAATAAGCGCTTTTGGTAGTAATAAAATAGCATCTATATCTTTTTTATCATTACTATCACGACCTAAATAACGACTATAGGCGTCTAAAGCATCATTACATTGTTCGGCAACAGTAATCAGTTTTTTGATGGGCGCTTTTAATATACTAGGATCTTGTAGATCATCAAGCGTCAGATCAATATAACCAATTGAGCGGCTGGCAGCGTTATAATTTAACGTTAGCTTGGTTTTATTGGGAGAAACGGTGAATCCATTTGGATAAGCTTCTTGATATAAAATATCGAACAGATCTTTGAATTCTGACTCACAGCGCCTTGCAGGCGTCCTAAAGTTATATTCATTAGAAAAAATGAGCCACTCCCATGCTAAAGTGGCAGGAATGGGCAGATTTAAGGTTACCGTTTTTGCTAATTGCATTTTAAAGGTTAGGTTGCGACTACTGGCGGGCGGCGGGGAAACCTGGTGTGCTTGTAATCGTTCTTCAAATAGTGGCGAGCGCACAAGTGCCATAAATTCTAAAAAATGGACAGAATAATTATGAAATGAGGACTGCTTGCCATAAATATTATGCAGACGAAAAGCTTCGTTATAAATAGCAATAAACTCATCATCAGACACATTGTCTATACTAATACTTTCAATGACTCTGCGCTCAAGCCCATTAAAGTAGATAAACACATAGCCGATGGGCATATGGAGATTTGTACGATCAGACGCTAACCAGTCTAAATAAATACCACGACATAAAGCTGAAAGCTGTCCATAAGTTGGCCAGTAACCCAGCGACTCATCACTATAAATAGCTTTCGTACTACGGATAGCTGATGGTGGACTTACTGATAAACGCTCATCTATTAATGATGGCTCAGTACCATAGCCAGCTAAAGCCTCAAGCTGCCCGCCAAAATAAAAAAAACCTCGTTCAATAGTGCGATTATGAATGGTTATAGACTCATACTTGGTTACCCAGCGACCCTTTGTGTGATTGGAGGAGATACTGTATTCCTTTGATCTCTCCGATGAGAGAATAAAAGTAGCAAGGCTGTCCACATTATCCAAATCATCGCTGTCAACATGATTGTCATCAAAACTATTTTTATCAATACCATTGTCATGGTGCCTATTTGTACGGTTTTGATCATTATGACTAACTTGCGCCCCTGCAGATGGCTTTATATCAGGTGGCAAATCTATAAGATGAGTTTTCACCTCATTACTTTTTGCATCATACTTCTCTTTGAATAGCGCCACGACATTTTCGATAAAATTTTTCATTACCTATAAAACCCATTCTAAGAAAGTTAGATAAAAGAGGTGGACAGAACGACTAGAGTTTAAGCATTTTAAGAAAATCATGCTCTGTAATAATATTGATGTCGATACCTTCTGCAATCAGCGTCTCTGATTTACGCTGTTTACTACTTTTATCATGCCCATTCAATAATGTTAAGTCTGGTGTACCCACGACTAAATAGTTGAGCTTTTTAGACACACCAGCCTTGACATGAAAACCTTGCCTTGCTGCGATATCGGTAATTTCTACGCGTTTTATAGATAGCTCTCCTGTAAAACAAATATTTAATCCAAAAAACCGCCCTGCCTCATTACCTTCTATAGAGCGGTTTTGAGTAAAGCGCTGCGTACTATTATTATTTTTCAGATGAGATGGCTGATCTGTTAACCAATCCATGATTGAAGCATTATTTTCTCTAAGAATAGTCGTTGTCACAAACCCACACGCTTTAGCATCTTCTAGTGCATCATGATGATCAAAAGCATACCGCCATTCTTTACATACATTAGCAAGATTATATCCTGATGTACTAAACCGCTGGCAAGTATCACGTACCATGACAGAGGCATCCACCCATTGCCAAGACGGTAGTGGCAAATTATGATCTGATAAGCACTTCGTTATCGCTCTTTTATCAAAATTGGTATAACTAACCACAATATTGTTACCAACAAATTGAATGATATGGCCATAGATATCAAATATAGAAGGAGCATCTTTCACTTGCTTAGTATCGATACCATGAATATCTATATTTATTCGACTAAAGCTAGACTGTGGTCTGATAAGGATACAGTAGGTATCTATCAATTTACCTTTAATATACTTTGCCATACCTATTTGGCAAATAGAGCCGACGTCTGAGTTGGCAGTTTCTACATCAATAGCCACAAAATTCATTGTCTATCCTTGTTCAAATAGCGTGTAATATATGAATAATGATAAACTAAAATTGATATTTTTACCTACTTGATTGATAAATACTGAGGTAAGTTTAATCGCAATCAAACTCTCGTCTTGATAGTGAATTGAGATGAACATCTTCGATCAGACAGGAGCTAGCACATAATCTGTTGATAAACGTCTTGGCTATCAAAGATAGCGTCTAAAGTAGCACTTAGAAAGTTGCCAAGCATTGCTTTGTCGGCTGTATTGTTAATAACCTGCTTTATAAAGTTTTAGCTTTCATTTACCCTATCTCAGATGGTTGGTGAATAATTAGCCAGATCACCATTAGTTAGATTTCCCATAGCAAACAGCTCATTTAATCATACGACTATTTTAGATAGCCACTCCTATTTTTTATCTTCAACACGTCCTTCCTTATCAACAAAAAATTTTAGTTTACTAATATTATCCTATTGTATTTTTAGGTTTTTCTAATATAACTTAGACCGGCGATAGTGCTTCATGATGATATTTGACCCCTGCCGTCAAATCCGTACAGTTAAAATTGGGAGGTTTTAATCACACAGCCTTACGATAAAAATCAAATCGCAAGAACCATGATTGTTTTTTTGATAAAAGATGCGTTTTTATTTTTATTAAGGTATACCCCAAGGGAACCGCTTAATTAGGGTCATTAATCAATTAATAGACCACTTAAAACAGACTGGTATAATGGAACTGCTTAAAACAGACTATTACGCTCCTCGAATTTACCAAGGCTTATTATGACCACCTATATACTCGACACCGAAACTACAGGTCTTATCGAACCGCACATGACTGAAGCAGCCTACTCTATTGTTGATATTAGCGATAGTAAAGTAACGGTGTTGCAAGCGCCAAGAGCGAAACGCTTTAACCCTCTCAAAGAAATTAGCTTGGGATCTATGGCGATATCACATATATGTGATGAGGATGTGGCAAAGGAACCACCGCACACAGATTTTAGGCTGCCTAGCAGTGTTGAATACTTGATTGGTCATAATATCGATTTTGATATGGCCGTTCTTAAAAACGCTGGTGTTACTCATGTACCTAATCTGATATGTACCAATGCGATGGCTAACTTCCTTCTTCCTACATTGGAAAGCCATAAGTTAGTATCCCTCCTCTATCACTTTCACCTAGATATAGCCCGTGATCAAGCAAGGGATGCTCATGCTGCTATTGCTGATATTTACTTCACTGAGCTGGTGCTGAGTAGTCTGATTGATTTAGCCAACAGCCAAGGTCATAAGATAAGTGATATGGAAAGCTTATATGAGTTTAGTGAAATGGCGCGTATACCCACGCACTTAAGCTTTGGTAAACATAAGGGTGAGGCTATTGCAGATTTAGCTGCGAGCTCTGAAGGTACTGGCTATATTAAATGGCTGCTTAAACAGGACAGTGTTGACCCTTATTTAACTCAAGCATGCCAGCAAGCATTAGAGTCTGTATAAATACACTGATATCGTCAGTTTTATAGTAAGAAAAAACATGTTTGCTAAGTAGCTCGATGAACATTGGGATTTGAATAACTGCTGATGGGGCTTGCTTACAAAGCTTATTACTATAGTTTCTTCAGCATAGCTCAATTGTTGTTCGTTACAAAACAATCAATAGCAGACTTTGGTGAATGATCCATGGTTTGTCGATATAGAATAGCACTGGGTATATCATCTATATACAAGTCATCAATCTGATACTTCATGGTTATGCTTACTAATCATTAAGGGGGTTTAAGGTAGTCAAAAGTATTAAACTTCGGCGATATTTTACGACTGTAGAGCGCTTGCACAGTCTCTAAGAGATTTAACATCTAGCATAGTTCGTTTATTGAATTTTAATCTTAACTAAGAATTACGTCACCTTTTATGGTCTCGTTCGGTTTTATTTACTTAGATTGCTGATCATTGATATGCTTCAACATTCTGATAGAGTTTATATCGTAACTGCCTTCAAAATACTGATCCAAAAGCTCGTCAAAAACACATTTTTTATTAGAGGATGCTAAAGTAAACAACGTAAGCGAAGAGTGTAATTTTAGCGTATCTGGTGAACCAAAGATGTCTAAAGCGCTTTTATCAGGATGCAAAAATAGTAATTCAGCACACTCTATTAACCGTCCTCCAAGCACCTCGTGCTGCAAATACTCTTTTGCTTGCTCTAGACTCTCAATTGCAAAGCGCCGAGCCATTGTACTGCGCCCTAACCCTTTTACTTGTGGAAAAATAAACCACATCCAATGCGTGCGCTTCTTCCCTTCGGTTAACTCTTTAATAACCGATGGATAAACAGTATTTTGGGCTTGGATAAAATTGTTGAACAAAGTCTCATTCATAGTGCTACTCCTATGTATTCCCTCGGAAGTTTAAATCTCTGATTTTTGTATACTTTTTGAATAATGTTATTTACCCAAGTCTCTATATTAAGACTGTCATTAATAGTCCTATTAAATGACGTGAGTAAATCACCTTGCATTTATTAATAACTAAGCTTGATCTTCATAAAGCGCTAACGCACTCTGTAGGCGCTCATAAATAACTGCTTTAAGCTCATTTGGTTCTATGACCACTGTCAGCTGCGACATACTCACCAGCCAATCTTGCAGACGAAGCGTATTAGCCACAGTAGCGCTGACTTGATTCCAAGTACTATCGATAACCGTAATCTGCTGATCTTGTGATAATGGACGCTCGTATAAATGCTGACAGGCATATTTTTGTACCTTTAAAAACAGTTTGATCTGAACACTATCAGTTGGTTCTAACTTACCTAATTTATTCAAACACTCTAATGAAAAAACATCTCGCCCTACCCAATCAGGGGCTGGCTTATCTATGACTGCTGCCTCAGTAATTCTACTGACTGCAAAGTTGCGATGCGCTTTTAGCAGTACCTCATCATCGATATGATCATCGGTAGGATTAAAGCCTGTGAGATAAACCATATTATCTATAAAGATAAGTCCTTTGGGACAAACAACTCTTTGAATTAGTTTTTCTTCCCATTTATTTTGATAACTTATTTCTAATTGACGATTTTGTAGCAAAGCATTGTGAATGCTCGCCATCACATCATTATCGAGTGTAGGAGCTTTTACGATACTAGGTAAGGTAATGAGATGCTGTTGCCATTGCCCTAACTTACTTTGATGGAAATTATTTTTATCCTGTCGACCTAATTGGATGAGCTTATCTGTGATACTTTGCTTAAAAGAGGCTGGTAGATAGTTTGCGGTATATTTATTGAGTATCTCCCAAAAGAACACCGTTTGCTCATTGATAACATCGATGCTAAAGCTCGGCTCAATATAAAACCGTGCTGTTTGTCCGCTGATATTTTTCGCCCACGCTGGTACTCGGACTAAGGCATCACTATAAAAAATATCATTAAATATTTGATTTAAGCCAATCAGATCGTTCTCTAGGTTTTTACGCTCATTAGCGAAGTTATCTGAATCATCACCATAACCAAGCATAAGCTCTGTTAATGACATAGCATCAGCTTCACACCGAGGCAGACATTGATATAAAGCGAATAGACGTGTCGACTTTGTATAGCTTGCAATTGGGTGTGTGGGCATATGGGTTTCTCAGTTAAATCGCTCAATGTTAAGTTTATAGCTTCATTACTAAAACAATGGTTCAATCAAAACGAAGCAAAATGGCTGTGCCATTATCATAAGCATCGCCCTCGGAAACATAAACTTGGTCCTTCAGAGCGATTAGCCATTCCTGTAAATCTGTCTCCACACTGACAGCCTGCCATTCATAGCTTGGCACTAAGTCGTGAATACCATCCGTACAAACCAAGATACAATCGCCAATATTAACATCGATCGTTCGAGACATACTTTCTGGCGCTTCACTATTTAGATAACTGCTATCACTGGTCAATGCAAAGCATTCAGTGATGCTATATAAGCTCCCTGCCATCCCTTCTCGGTTATATTCAGAAAACTCCGCTTGCCGACCTTGCTCCTGTGCCTGCTGATCAATGAGTTCATTTAGCAAGTTATGATCGCGAGTCAGACATTGCCATTGTGACGCGCCTTTAGGCAGCCAATAAACACGACTGTCACCTACATGCGTGATCGTCGCCTTTATTGTTCCATCACTATTTAACTCTCCAACCACCATTGCGAGGGTTGCTGCCGCGCCATGACGCTTGGATGAATGCTTGGTTTTATTAATCAGCTGATGAAGACCCTCTGAACGGATGCTCTTCTGCTCACTCCACAACCGACTAATCGCTTTTACCACCGCCTTTGAGCAATGCTGTGAATAATTAGAGCTGGCAACACCGTCAGATACTGCTAAACAAAAAGGAAGTGTAACTGGTGTCACTGCCATCACTCCTAAGTCTTCTTGATACCAATTATATAAAAAGAAAAAAGCGTCTTGTTGTAGGTTATTACTGGCATTACCTTGGAAGGTGATTGCACAGGCTTGTGCTATAGGAAGCATATTTTGGACTGTATCGTTATTTGAAGATATATTCATGATGCTAAGCCTATATATTTATCATAGAAGCTAGTATAACGAACAACCTGTAAAATTATTTTCTAGGTTTTCTATTATTAGAAATTTTAGCGCACAAATATATTCTAATAAAGATCACCCTACAAGCCAGCATGCTCTATGTGAGACATTAACCTCTTTAATAAAACTGGATTTTACACTCAAATATAATAGCGGCAATATAAGTGAAAGATAGAAAAAATCTATCATAAAAGAACCCCCATGAGTTGGACCAACTCATGGGGGTTCTTTTATGATAAATACGTTTTTTATTGAGTAAAAAACACTAAATTGCTGAGAGTGTAATTGCCAATATTAAGCAGCCTTATATAGATATCAATCTAGTCCATTACAATTGGAGTGCAGAAAGCAGTATCTTTATTTTTGATAGCTCTAAAGCACTTCAATATACCATTATCTAA
>Ga0208014_1000441_pt1 | contig 17135 bp, 14 predicted proteins | sample 25_taG_FD_184099 | JGI IMG/M metagenome (GOLD analysis project Ga0208014, IMG submission 184099) | Marine viral communities from Cariaco Basin, Caribbean Sea - 25_WHOI_OMZ (SPAdes) (version 2) | ecosystem: Environmental > Aquatic > Marine > Oceanic | place: Caribbean Sea: Cariaco Basin...
AGAGAAGGATGTACTGATTGTTTTTTTTAAAACTCGATCAAAGGGACTCAGGTGAAAAAACCACTCCTTTAAATATCTACCAACAAAAAAGCCGCCTAAAAATTACTTTTTAGACGACCTCTTTTTTGTTTTATTATACTCAGTAGAAATATTATTGAGAAATGGGATTTCTTCTATAAAATTTCCAGGCTTCCCTTGCCTTCCCTAATCACTTCCGGTTCGGGGGTAGTGAGATCAATTACTGTAGAGGGTACATTATCACCGTATCCGCCATCTACCACTATTTCTACATGCTTATCCCATTTTTCAAGGATGAGTTCAGGATCTGTGGTGTACTCCAGCACCTCATCATCATCACGAATGGAAGTAGACACTATCGGGTTACCAAGACCTCCCACAAGCGCTCTACAAATATTATTATCGGGTATACGAATACCTACAGTCTTTTTCTTTCTAAAAACTGAAGGTAAATTATTGTTCCCCGGCAGAATAAAAGTATAAGGCCCGGGCAGGTTTCTCTTAAGTATTTTAAAGGTTTGGTTATCTATTTGCCTTACATAATCAGAAAGGTTGCTCAAATTTTCACAGATAAAAGAAAAATTGGCCTTTTCAAGTTTTACACCCCTAAGCTGGGCTATGCGTTCAAGGGCTGCATTATTGGTGATATCGCATCCCAAACCGTATACCGTATCTGTAGGATAAATGATTAAAGCACCGTCTCTTAAAGCTTCTACTACTCTCTTTACTTCTTTTGGATTGGGGTTCTCTTCGTAGATCCTGATTAATTCTGCCATAGTTCTTCTGATTTAAATGCTTCAAAAATTACAAAAAATCAGCGCCTTTTAATAAGAGTTTTAGAGAAATTTAGTCATTTCTTTCTACCTCACTTTCAAGTTTGAGAACTTCATTCCCATTTTCCTGCTGAATATACAAGGCTTTATTTTCGGGGCTTCCTTTGCGGGTTACCTTTGTTCCTTTAATAGTGTGTGTAACTTCATGATCAAAAGTATTCTTCACTTTTCCCTGGGCGGTTCCTTTACCCCACTTCCACTTTACTGCTGTACCTTCTCTTATCATTTTTTATTTAAAAATAAGAACAAGAACACACCTAAACCAAAGAATAACAATTACTTAACCTTGATTGAGTAATTTAAGTTTGGCAAACTTTAGGAGTAGTTTTTTTATCCCCCCTGTTTCAAAGTCGATTTCTGCTTTTTTATCCTGCCCTGCCCCTTCTATGCTCAACACTTTTCCTTTACCAAAACGCATATGCTCTACTTCGTCACCCGCCATAAGTTTGATCACTTCTCCTGCAGAAGCCGTATTGCCGGGAGAAGTTGCAGGTCGCAGCTTCCTCAGTTTTTGAAGTTGTTCTTCTGTAGGTTTATGTGATGGTGGCGGAGTGCCGCTTGAAGGTTTGGTTTGACGGAATTTACTTTTATCTACCTCCCCAAAAATGTCGGTATCAATAAGAGGTTTGTACTTATAATCGTCCTGCGGAATCATAAAATCCAGGTACTTATCATCTATTTCTTCAATGAACCTGCTGGGCTCGGCATCTACGAGTTTTCCCCAGCGGTACCTCGATTGGGTGTAAGTGAGAAAAGCTTTTTTCTCGGCCCTGGTAAGAGCAACATAGAAAAGCCGGCGTTCTTCTTCCAGTTCGCTACGGGTACTCATACTCATAGCCGAAGGGAATAGATCTTCTTCCATCCCTACAATGTATACAAACGGGAACTCCAGGCCTTTAGCCAAATGTATGGTCATGAGGGCAACACGATCATCATCGCCCGAGTCTTTATCCATATCGGTAGCCAGTGCAACATCTTCAAGGAATTCGGTAAGGGAACCGGTAACATCGGCCAGTTCTTTTTGTTCTTCAACAAAATCCCTTATCCCATTAAGCAATTCCTCGATATTCTCAATTTTCGAAATACCTTCGGGCGTACCATCTTTCTTTAATTCCTGTAACAGCCCCGTCTTTTTTGCAACAGTTTCAGCAATGGTGAAAGCATCGGCAGTTTCATTCATGATCTGGAAACTTTTGATCATGTTGATGAAATTCTCCAGCTTATTTTTGGTGCCTCTGTTGATCTTCAGGTCAATCCTGTCCAGGTTTTCAATGATCTCATAGATCGATCTTTTGTAGTGATTGGCAGCAATGGTAAGCCTGTCTATAGTTGTTTGCCCAATTCCCCTTGCCGGGTAATTGATCACCCGTTTTAGCGCTTCCTCATCTTTAGGATTGATCACCAGTCTGAGATAGGACAGCACATCTTTAATTTCTTTACGCTGGTAAAAAGAGAGTCCGCCATAAATACGGTAAGGAATATCCTTTTTCCGAAGGGCATCTTCCATGGCCCGGCTTTGTGCGTTTGTTCGGTAAAGAATAGCGAAATCACCATTTTTCATTTGGTGCTCCATCCGGTTCTCAAAAATAGATCCTGCCACAAACCTTCCTTCTTCCCCATCGGTGAGCAGGCGGTTTACAACGATCCTTGGCCCATCTTCATTAGCCGTCCACACCACTTTTTCCAGTCGGGTCTTGTTTTTTTCAATGATGGAGTTGGCTGCTTCAACTATGTTCTTGGAAGAACGGTAATTCTGTTCCAGACGGTACATTTGTACATTGTCATAATCCTTCTGAAAGTTGAGAATATTGTTGATGTTTGCGCCACGGAAGGCATAGATACTTTGCGCATCATCACCCACCACACATATATTCTGAAATTTATCTGAAAGTGCTTTAACAATAAGGTACTGGGAGTGGTTGGTATCCTGGTACTCGTCTACCAGAATATACCTGAAGCGATTCTGGTACTTCTGAAGCACCTCGGGGAAACGATTGAGCAGCTCATTTGTTTTAAGCAACAAGTCATCAAAGTCCATCGCTCCTGCCTTAAAGCAGCGGTCTACATATTCCCTGTAAATTTCACCCAGCCTTGGTTTTTTCGACATGGCATCGGCTTCCATCAATTCAGGATTTTGAAAATAAGCCTTTACGGTAATGAGACTGTTCTTATATGACGAGATACGGGAATAGACCTGCTTGTACTTGTACACATCTTTATCAAGCCCCATCTCCTTAATAATAGCCGATATAAGACGTTGGGAATCCTGAGTGTCATAAATTGTAAAATTGGAAGGGTACCCCAGTTTATCGGCCTCAAACCTAAGCATCTTGGCAAAGATGGAGTGAAAAGTACCCATCCAGAGATTTTTGGCCTCACTGTTCCCTACAATTTTTGCAATTCGGGTTTTCATTTCCCGCGCTGCCTTGTTGGTAAAAGTTAATGAAAGGATATTGAAGGCATCAACTCCTTTACTCATAAGATAAGCAATTCGGTATGTAAGTACCCGCGTCTTCCCAGACCCCGCACCTGCAATAACAATCATAGCTCCATCCTTCTGTAATACAGGAGCTCGCTGGGCATCATTTAATTCGGCTAAATAAGATTCCAATAGTAACTTCTTTTAAGGGGTGAAAATAGCTAAAATGAGGCAAAATAAGAACCCTCCTACTATATCTTTTTGGCTTTAACTGAAAGCTCCAAAAAACTATTTTACGAATATTTTAAAACAATATATTTTGGAGGAGCAGCTATATAAGCTAACTTTTGATTTTTTAGGAATTAAAGCGGTTTGTATGGATAGTATTTTCGATTTACTGGGAAATATCTCCTGGTGGATGTGGCTCCTCATTTTTGTTGTGCTGGTAGTAATTTATGACGTTTTTATAAATAAAAAACACATCATTCTCCATAATTTTCCATTGGTAGGACACTTCAGGTACATGCTCGAAAGTATTGGCCCCGAATTGCGGCAGTACATTGTGGCGGGAAACAGGGAAGAACTCCCGTTCAATAGAATTGAGCGCGGCTGGGTGTATGCATCCTCCAAAAATGTCAATAATTATGAAGGTTTTGGGACAGATCAGGACATCAACGAAGTGAATTACATCTTTATAAACAATGCCGTAATTCCTTACTACATGCCCCATAAGCACGTTAACCGGGAAGATCCTTATTTTGTGGCTTGTGCAAAAGTAATGGGTGAGTTTCACAAACGACGTCGACCATTTCGGCCTGCATCGGTTATAAACGTTTCGGCAATGAGCTTTGGCTCCCTTTCTGCCAAAGCAATAGAATCTTTGAATCTTGGGTGCAAAAAAGCCTACGCTTATCACAACACCGGCGAAGGAGGTTTGTCTCCTTACCACAAAAAAGGGGCAGATATCGTTTTCCAGGTAGGAACAGGATATTTTGGAATTCGAAATGAAGACGGCGGTTTTTCGATGGAAAAACTAGTAAAGCTTGTTAAAGAATATCCCAGTATAAGAGCTATAGAAATCAAACTCTCCCAGGGTGCCAAACCCGGGAAAGGAGGAGTGCTGCCCGCATCCAAAATAACGAAGGAGATATCCGAAATTAGGCACGTGCCCATGGGCAAAGACGTGCTATCTCCACCTGCGCACAGCACTTTTAGCAACATGCAGGAGCTGGTAGACTGGATAGAAGAAATTGCGGAAGAAACAGGCTTGCCGGTGGGAATAAAAGCCGCTATTGGGAAACTCGATGAATGGCGGGAGCTGGCGAGTATCATGGCCGAAACCAACCGCGGGCCCGACTTTATTTCCATTGATGGCGGCGAGGGTGGAACCGGGGCGGCCCCTCCAAGTTTTGCCGATCATGTGGCCCTGCCCTGGATTTACGGGTTTACCGATGTTTATAAGATCTTCCAGGCAAGAGATCTCGCCAATCACATTGTATTTATTGGCAGTGGTAAACTCGGTTTTCCTGCTAAAGCGGCCATGGCTTTTGCAATGGGCGTAGATTGTATTAATGTTGCCCGCGAAGCCATGCTAAGCGTGGGCTGTATACAGGCACAATCCTGCCATACCAACACCTGCCCTACGGGCGTGGCAACGCAAAACCGCTGGCTACAAGCCGGTATTAACGTGAAAGATAAATCGGAAAGGGTGAATTATTATTTCAACAATTTCAGGAAGGAACTTCTGGAGATCACCCATGCCTGCGGATACGAACACCCCTGCCAGTTCACGATGGATGATGTAGAAATTAACCTGGGAGACAGGTTTATCGCAAAAACTTTAGCCGAAACTTTCATGTACAACAAGACAAAAGTTCCATTTGATTCTGTTGCTACTTTGGCAGGATGTCCTAACTTAGGGGGCTCGTATAGAAAAGGTAAAGAAACCGATGTGAAAGAGGTAGAAACTGAAGACACCTCGGTAGCCGATCAATAGTTGACCAATGACAGAAGATTCCATTTTAGAGCTGCTGTTCTACATTTTACCGGCAGTGGTTGTGGGCGTGATTGCCTTCTATTTTTTTAACCTGCACACCCGCAATGAAGAGCGGCGGCGGCGGTATTTACTTCACAAAGAATCACAAAAACAGGCGCTGCCTTTACGGCTACAGGCCTATGAAAGGATGGCCCTTTTCCTGGAACGCATCGCCCCGGGAAATCTTCTTGTAAGGATCAAACCTGCAGGAGATGATAAAGAAGCTTATTTAACGCTTCTCATAAAAGCTATTGAACAGGAATTTGAGCACAACCTGGCGCAACAAATTTATATTTCTGACGAATGCTGGAACGTTATCAAAGCGTCTAAAAATGCAACGATAAACAACCTCCGAAAAGTTGCAGGCCGGGAAGAGGTCACCACAGCAAATGAACTGCGGCAGCAAGTTATAAATTCCCTTATCGATCAACAGCCACCTAGCGAAACCGGCCTGGCTTACATCAAAAATGAAGTAAAGAACCTGTGGTAATCATCTGTAGATTTTCAATTTTAAAATAAAGCTTAACATTTCCGTTCCAAACCCAAACGCCCCCGACTAAATTTTCTATAAATTCTGAATTCTTTTTTCTTCAGACACAAAAAAAATATGATCAACAAATACTTTTATTCCGCCATTTGCCTGATTATCTTATTGACTTCAGCCTGTAAAAATGAAACTCAGGAATCTGCAGTTGAAGATAATGAGGTTGTAAATAACTATGCTGAAGAAGCAAAACCTGAAATTCAGCAGGAACCCTGGTCTCAACAGCAACTTCTGGAACCTTCAGAGCTCGTGCAACTCCTCGATAATTCCGAAGATAGCCTTGTTATTTTTAGCCTTGGTGCCGGTGGAATAATTCCAGGGTCTAAAGACACAGGACCTTCCGGAGAAAAAGAAAGCCTCAACAACCTGAGGCAGGAGCTGGAAACACTGCCAAAAGACAGCAATATTCTTATCTACTGTGGTTGTTGCCCTTTTGATATTTGTCCTAATGTTCGGCCTGCATTTGCACTGCTCAACGAAATGGACTTCACCAATCATCAACTGCTCAACCTGCGCGAGAATATAAAAGTAGACTGGATAGACAAAGGTTACCCGGTAGGAAATTAACTATTAAGCTCGGCCAGCAAATGGTCAAGGTGCAATGCCCGGGTGTACATTTTCAGAGAGCCGTCTTTTGCATGCGGCCACTGCTCCCTTGGGCGATCGTAATAAAGCTCTACGCCGTTACCATCGGGATCGTTGAGGTACAGGGCTTCAGACACGCCATGATCGGCCGCCCCTGTTAAAGGATATTCGGCATCAAGAAGCCTTTGCAGTACCTGCGCCAGCTCTTTTCTATGCTCATAAACTATAGCTGTATGATAAAGCCCCACCCCCCTTTTTGAGGCTTCGGGCGCACCTTTACTGTGCCAGGTATTGAGGCCAATATGGTGATGGTAACCGCCAGCCGATAAAAATGCAGCTGCATCGCCCATACGCTGCGTCACTTCAAAACCCAACAGCCCGTTATAAAATAACAGAGATCGTTCAAGATCTGAAACCTTAAGATGAACGTGGCCTATTCGTGTTGAAGCAGGTACTTTATAGTCTTCATTATTTGCCATCCTTTTTCATTTTTCTACAGCCGAGTAAAATAAATTCAATTCTTCGTGCCGCTCCATAATTCAGCTTATAAGCTTGCGTGAATTTTTCTGAAATCAAGATAAGATACAAAAGTAAGGAGTAAGGTCTTTCTAAAAGAATCATAAAACGCTCACCTCTCAAAAATGGCAAATAAATGAAACGTTTCTGAAACAATATCTTATATCACCTGCTCTTCCTGTTTCAACCTAAAGAACAGCTGAGACACAGGTATGAACAGGAGTCCGGCGAAAAGGAACAGCAGAAAAGAGATTTTAAGGTTAAAAAGATGGGCAATGTAGCCAACCAGTGGCGGCCCTAACAGCATCCCAACAATTCCATAAGTAGTAATGATAGAAATAGCCATTCCTGCCGAATATTTTTTAGAAGTACCTGCCAGGCTAAAGATCATGGGGATAATAGCCGCAACCCCAATACCTACAAGGCTGAAGCCTACAAGAGCCGGCCAAAAAAGCGGCCACAGGACCATTAATAATACTCCCGAAGAAATGAGGGAAGAACTCACCACAAACATTCGGGCCATTCCTAATTTCTCGATAAGCCTGTCAGAAAAGAACCTCGAAAGTGCCATAAAGGTCATAAAAATAAGATAGCCAAGCGTGAACACCTCTTCCTTAACCACCTCTCTAAAGTACACGCCGCTCCAGTCAAACATACCACCTTCGCACAGCGATGCAAAAAAGATAAGTAACCCAAGGTAAAGAATGAATTTATCGGGTTTACCAAGCCTTAATTTGTTACCGCCCGTGGCACGATCTTTCCGCAGTAAAAAAGAATAAGAACATAAACCGAGTAAGATTCCGAGGCTTGCAACCATCCAAAAATGTATCTGCATAGAAACATTCAGCTTAATTAGCAAGGTAGAAAAAAGCACCCCTACCAGTCCGCCTGTACTCCAAAGGCCATGAAAGGATCCCAAAATCTTCCGCGGAAATAACTTTTGAAGCGTGAGAGACTGCGTATTCATGGAAATATTAAGTATTCGCATGCTAAAGGCAAAAATACTGATACCTGCCACCAAAAACACCATGTTTGATGCACTTCCTATAAGCACCAGCCCTACAGCAAAAAAGAAATAAGCCGCAATTAAAGGATTGCGACTGTCAAATTTTGACACCAGCCAACCCGAAATGGGCAAACCAATGAGAGAACTTACCGGCATGGCCAGCAGGAGATTTCCCAGTTGTGCCTCGTTTAGATCAAAATGGGTTTTGATGGTGGGAATGCGGGATGCCCATGTAGAAAAAGCAAAACCTGACATAAAGAAGAAAGTGCTAAGAGCAATGCGTTGCTTTTTTCGGGATTCCATACCTCTTAAAAAACGCAAAGATGGCAGGAATTTTTGAATGCTGAAAGCCTTGCTCTCTTAGTTTTTCAGAAAAAAATGCTTAACATTCCTTAGGCATAGATTAACAAGAGCTTAACTCTACTCCCATTCCATTGTGTTGTCAAAATCCACATTTCTTTGGAAATTGTAGCAAAACTACATTATGATTTCTATCCAGGTTGAACATAACGTTATTTACACTGTCGCCGAAGAAAAACTCACCAATGAAGATTATGACAGGCTTATACCGCTGTTACAGGAGAAAGTAAGGAGTTTTGGTAAGATCAGATGGTACTTTGAAATGAAAGAATTTGAAGGCTGGAACCTGAGTGCCATGTGGCGGGATATCAAATTCGACTTCAAAAATAACGAAAACCTGGAGCGTATTGCCATGGTGGGGAACAAGGAGTGGGAGAAAGAACTTACCCAACTTATGAAACCCTTTACCGGTGCCACGATCAAATATTTTGATTTAACCGAAAAAGACGAAGCTAAAAATTGGATCAAGAAGATAGAAATATGAACACCGGCGACTCCTATAAAGCATGGGCATCTTCTTACGACGCTATGGAGAACAGAACCCGTGACCTCGAAGCCCAGGTGCTTAGGGATACCTTTTTGAACCCTCACTACGGAAATATCCTGGAGCTGGGCTGCGGCACAGGGAAAAACACCGAATGGCTCTCTCAAAAAGCCGATTTTGTTACAGCTATTGATATTTCTCCAAAAATGATGGCCAAAGCGCAGGAAAAAACACAGGCTGAAAATGTTAGCTTTATTGAAGCAGATATTACTGAAGCGTGGCCTGTAAAGCCGGGTTGGGCTAATCTTGTTACCTGTAGCCTCGTGCTAGAACATATACAGGTTCTCAGCTTTATCTTTGCTGAAGGAGCCCGCAGCCTGAAGAGAAACGGAAAGTTCTATATCTGTGAACTTCATCCGGGAAGACAATATGCAGGCAGTAGAGCAAAGTTTGAAACCGAAAGCGGCTACCAAATGCCTCCTGCCTTTACTCATCATCTTTCAGATTTTCTAGACATGGCCAAAGCGCACAAGTTTAAGCTCTTAGACCTCAATGAACATTTTGATAATAATGACAGGTCTAAAGTGCCAAGGCTACTGTCCCTGGTGTTTGAAAGTGGGGTTTAGATCTACATTCAATTCCCTGTCAAAAATACGCTCAAAGAACCGAAAGGTATCTTTAGCCTTTTCAATGGCCATTTTTTCTTCGGAAGGGGTAAAAGGGTAATTTTCGAGCTCTTCCTTAAATGCTTTCCAGTCCTGCATGTTGTTTTTATCGCCATTAAAGAAGTAATGACGCGGAATTTCATCTAAAGCAGCACATTTCTGAAGGTTTTTTGCCAAAACCATCCCACCCAGGGCCGATCCTTCAACCACGTAGGCCGCTCCCAGGGCTTCAGCTTTAGAATGGCATTCAAAAATGCCATTTTTGGAAGGTATTTCTCCTGTAATGCCCAATTGTTGCAAATCCTGTTTTAACTGCTGGTGTTTTTTGCCTTCATAGTGTGGCAAGAACTTTTGTATTTCGGTTTCAGTTTCACGATACGCCAGGTAATTTTGCAGTAACAGGAGTTTATAGGTGGTGAGATCAATACTGTGGTCCATAATTTGCCGGGCCAGGTTCTTATTTTCAATTTGTTCGTGCAGTTCGCGGGTTTCCTCCTTAAGCTTCTCTATTATCTTCATCCCTACCGGCTTTAAAATCTTTAATGGCATCTTTGATCTTGCTGATGTTATCTTTCTGCTCCCTGTTGTCAAATTTCAGGTTATCCAGGTAATCATTGATCTGGTTTATAGCAATCTTGTTCTGCCTTAGGCGTTCCCTTATTTCCTCTTTTTCACTCATGTGAAAGACCACCTGTTTAAGCAGGGGTTTTAATTTGTCTTCGAGGTTGTTCATGTGCTTTTTCAGAATAAACCCCGAAGCCCCTGCCAAAATGGTATTGGCAGCCAGTTCTTCATCGTGAACCGTGCCGGTAAGGAAGATAAATGGAAGTTTGGGATCTTTTTGCTGTACCAGCTGCATTACCTCCAGGCCTGTACAGGTAGGAAGGTTGTAATCGGAAATCACCACATCGGGAATAAAATTGATGAGCTTGTTCCTACAGGAAGAAAGGTCTTCAACTACCTCAATATGTGGTTCTTCAACGAGTTTTTTAATAGTTCGCAGGGTTATCAAGACATCAGCTTCATTGTCCTCCACCAGTAATATTCTCAACGGGATCTTAATCATTTGCGTATGCTCCTACTTTTGGGGCTCAAGATAAAAATAAAATACAGAACCTTCTCCGGGTTCACTTTCAACCCAAATTTCTCCTTCATGTTTTTCCACAATCCTCTTTACAATGGCAAGGCCAATGCCGGTGCCTTTAAATTTGCTGCCCACGCCGCGCTGAAAGGTCTCGAATATTTTTTCTCTCAATGCCGGGTCTACCCCTATTCCATTATCTTTCACGTAAAATGTACTGCGGCCATTTATGCGGGTTTTACCTACTTCTATAACTGGTGCTTCTTTTTCTGAAGAATATTTTAAAGCATTGTTGAGCAGGTTAGACCACAACTGGAACAGCATTCTACGGTTACCCCACATAGGCGGAAGATCTTCCTGAATTTCTATGCGGGCCGAAGGGAAATTTGCCGTAAGATTGAAGAGTCCGAATATTTCTTTTAGCATTGCGGTGGTATCTACCTCATGCTTCTCTACCCTCTCAATATGCCCCAGCCTGGAATACTCCAGGATATCGTCAATAAGATCGTTCATTTTTTGGGTAAGGCCGGCACTCATTTCCAGGTACTTAAGACCTTCACTTCCAAGGGGCTTACTAAAATCTTCCCGAAGAATTTTGAGAAAGCCTTCCATACCTCTTACCGGCGCCCGTAGATCATGTGAAAGTCCGTAACTAAATAGTTCCAGCTCCCTATTGGCTTCAATGAGCTTTTCGTTCAAGGCTTCAATTTCCCTGCGCTGGCGGGTGAGCAGCACATGGCTTATATTTTCTCTCAAAGTCCTGGCCGTGTTGCGGTCAAGCTCATGCCATGGTTCTGAAAAGCCGGTGAGTTTCTCACTCCACTTTTCAAACGATTTACGCGGACTAAGTCTTTGTTCCTCTTCGTTATAGAACACCTTATTCTGCGGATTCCCTCCCCAAGTCACTGCCTGCAATACTTCAGGTTTGAACCATAAAATATATTTGTCATCAGAAATTTTTAAGCTGAAAAGCCCCGAGGCTGTTTTCTTGTATTCTTCGGCTTCAGGAAATAGCGCTGAAAGGTTGCGGGTCCAAAAAAGGCTTTTTGACTGCTTTTTTATGAAGTTATTGAGCAGGCTGTCCAGCTGTTCTTTGCCAGGTGTTTGCCCATTTAGTTCCCATTCATTAATGTAAAAAATGGCTCCGCCGCTACAATTAAGGAGTTCTAGAAATTGTACGGTATCCCTGCTTAGTGCCTCCACAATATTATCGTGGTATTTCATTTGAGCCACCAACTGCCGCCGGATACTCTCGGTTTGCTCTGAATGACTTAAAAAGCTGCTTGTTTCATGCAGCGTAATTTCGGTTGAGAGCATTTGTGCCAGGAAACGGCAACTCTCCCGCTGGTAAAAATCAAGGTGCTTCTCTGCCTGATGATGGCAGGCAATAAGCCCCCACAATTTTCCCTTTACCACAATAGCTGCCGAAAGGGATGCGCCCACACCCATGTTTTTCAAATATTCTATGTGAATAGGAGAAACGGCCCTAAGTGAAGATCTTGAAATATCAAGGGGTTTCCCGGTCACCGGTGAAATTTCGGGCTTTAGAGGCACCGGCCTATAATGTACATTGGCAATGATCCTTACCCTGTGTTTAAGGAACATTTTACGGGACTGCTGCGGAATATCGGTAGCCGGATATCGCAACCCCAGCCACGATTCTAAATCGTCATTCTTTGTTTCGGCAATCACTTCACCATTCCACTCCTCATCAAAGCGGTAGATCATCACCCTGTCATAGCCAAACATTTTGCGGGTGAGTTTGGCAGCTTCCGAAGAAAGCTCTTCAAGAGACCGTGCTGCCTGGAACTTGTTGAGGATACCCGTTAAATGCTTCTGAAAAAAAAATGGATCCTGCACCTGTGCGAGGGGCTCAAAATCGAGCACCAGGCTCTCTTCGGAAATATGCGCAAGCACCAGGAATTTCTTTCGGTTTACTTCCACTTCCTGCGGAAGACTATCTTCATCAAAACCGGGTGCCAAAAATGGCATTTTCAGAAGGTAAGACAGCGGTTTCCCCAGCAGCTCATCTACAGGAATTCCGAAGTATTCCGAAGCATTTTCACCGGCCTGGGTGATGTTTAAATTTGTGCGATCACAAACCACCAGCACACCATGCGCCTGAGATTTCCCAATGATGTGAATAGGTTCTTTGGCACAGTTCTCCAAATCAACCTGAACCGGGTATTTTAAAGACGATGCATCCATATAATTAAGCCTGAAGTTTGAAGTAGAAGGTACTTCCCACCCCTTCTTGCGAGTCTACCCAAATGCTACCATTGTGTAAATGAACTATCTTCTCTACGTGTGCCAGCCCCACACCTGTACCATCATTGCTGTCGTGTTTCTTGACGCGGTTGAATATTGTAAAAATTTTATCCTGGTCTTCTTTTGCAATCCCAACCCCGTTATCTACCACCGTAAATGTCCAGAAATCACCTTCTCTATATGCCGAGATACGCACCTCTGGTTTTCGTTCTTTTGGGGTATATTTTATGGCATTACTAATAAGGTTCTGGAAAAGCAGTCTTAGCTCTACTTCATAACCTTGCAGGCGCGGTAAATTTCCAATATAAATCTTTGCCTTTGTGTCTTTTATCCTTTTGCCTAAATCATATTTCACTACTTCTACCAATTCACGGGTATCTACGAGTTTTTTAACCCCGTCGCGCCCTATGCGCGAATGCTCCAGTAAGGCCCTTATTTGTTCTGAAAGCCTGGTAGAGGCCTGCTTGATGTAAGAAACGTAATTTTGACCTTTTTCATCTAGTTTGGAAGCATAGATTTTACCTAAGATATCTATCCCAAATTTGATGGTAGAAAGCGGCTCCTGCAAATCGTGCGAACAAATGGAAACAAATTGCTCCAGGTCGCGGTTAGCCCTTTCAAGATCGGCTTTTTGTTCCCGCAGTTGATCTTCGGCCTTTTTAAGGGCTTCAATCTCTACAAAAGTATAACGAATGGTTAGAACGTTGTCTTCTTCATCCCTTTCGGCAGTGGCATTGAGAATTACGGGCAGGCTCTCTCCGTTCTTGTTGAGGATGTTCTGCTCGAGATTGACAAGCACGCCGTTTTCAGCAAAATATTTATTTGATTTTAAAGCCTCCACCTGAGAATCTTCGTGGTACAGGTCGTAAATAGATTTCCCTATAAGTTCTTCTTTTGACTCATACTTCAACTGCTTTATGGCCATTTTGTTGCAATGCACAATCTTATAATTTTGCGGGTTAACGCTTATGTGCATTACAGGGTCTTCTTCATAGAAACTCTTAAACCTGCGTTCGCTCGCCTGCAGCTTCTCTTTAGACTTTATAAGGCTTTCAATTTCAATGAAAGTGATCACCACTCCATCAATTTTTTCGTTAGAATCTACGTAGGGTGATATTCTTCGCAGGTAATGCAGCCCGTCTTTAGACACTACGGCTTTCTCTAAAGTCTTACCAGTTTTAAGCACCTTTTTGCACCGCTCCAGTAAATAGCTCCTGCCAATATTCCCTGTAAAATGACTGATTGGCCGGCCCACATCGGAATTCAAGAAACTGAAATGATCTTTTATGGCCGGGGTGAACTTGCGTATGCACAGGGAGCCATCGAGAAAGATAGTACCAATTTGCGTACTTTCAAGCAGGTTGTTAATATCGGCATTAAGCGCAGCAAGATCATCCATTTTCTGAATGTTCTCGGCATTTACCGTGTTGATCTCCTCGTTTACGCTTTGCAGTTCTTCGTTGGTGCTTTGCAGCTCTTCGTTTGAAGCCAGAAGTTCTTCATTGGCCGCCTGCAACTCTTCGTTGCTGGTTTCTATCTCTTCCAGGGAAGTCTGCAATTCTTCTTTGGTTTGCTTTAACTCCTCTTCAAGATTGGAAACATATTCTTTGGTACGTGTGGTAAGGGTAATATTATCTACACTTTCTACCCCTTCAAGGTTGAGCTCCTTCTCAAGGAAGGTGATCATAAAAGTGGTTTCGGAGTCTACATGGTTCCGCAGAAAAGGTTTTACTAAAAGGTCAACAGCTTTTTTCTCCCCCTGGTGTTCAAAAATGGCATCTTTATAATAGACTTTTTGCTGAAGCTTTTCTGCTTTTTTAAGGCTGTTCTGAGTCAAATACCGTAGATCTGTTCCTAACATGTCCAGCAAATTGGTGGAAAAACCACTCACCGGAAGGTTAGCGTACTTTCTGAATTCCCCAATAGCCTCCAGTATATTATAATCTGAATCTACATAAACGCTTGCCGCCTTGAAGTGATCGAGTACAGTCTCATTAAAATTACTTGTGAGCTTGTTAAAAGTAGTGTTGACAGGAGCTTTATATGCCATTCCAGTATTTTGAGGCTTGCTGCCAGTTACTCTCCCCGCCGAAGTTGGCGTGTGGGAAAGGCCGGCTTCGAGCCTGTTATTGGGTTGAACATTCCTGAATATCTTCCATTTGCGATCAATTTCAGAAAAATTCTTTTGCTCTGTATGCACGCTTTCACTGGTTCCCAATACGAGTACCCCGTCTTGTTTAAGGCTGTAATGCAGCACACTCAAGGCCTTGGTTTGTATTGCAGGCTGAAAATATATGAGAAGATTGCGACAGGAAACCAGGTCCATATTACTAAAGGGCGGATTCTTGATCACGTTGTGGCGAGAGAAGATTACAGCCCGCCTCAACTTATCTATAACCTCATATTTGCCTTGCTTGCTTTTAAAATATTTAGCAAGAAAATCGGCTGGTACATCGGCCGCTATACTTTCGGGGTATAAGCCTTTGCCGCCTATCTCAAGATGCTTTTCGGCAATGTCGGTAGCAAAGATCTTCAGTTCAATATTCTTCCCCTGGTGTTCGATTTCTTCGATAAAGCACATGGCAAAAGAATAAGCTTCTTCTCCCGTACTACAGGCAACGTCCCAAACCTTTAGAACTTCTCCATCTATTTTTGAACTCACCATTTCGGGAATTACCCGTTGGCGTAGAACGTCCCAGACTTTACTGTCTCTAAAAAATTTGGTAACCCCAATAAGGAACTCCCTGTAAAGTATATCAACTTCTCCTTCGGTATTGGTGAGATAAGTAAAATATTCGGCCAAAGATCGGCATTTACACACACTCACTCTTCGGGCTACCCTTCGGGCAAGAGTAGACCTTTTGTACTCTCTAAAGTCGAGACCTGTTTTCTCATCTATAAAGTTCAAGATCTTGATAAGCTCTGTCTGGTCATAAGCTACATCTCCATCTTTAAAATGAAATATAGAAGGTGCGGTAAGATAATTATCGAGCTCATTGCCCATTTCTTTGACTGACAGCACATAATCTACCAGCCCTGTAGCAATCGCACTTCTGGGCATTCCGTCAAACTGGGCTTCATCAGGCTCCTGCACCATGATCATCCCGTCGCTTTCTTTAATTGCCCGTGCGCCACGGGTTCCGTCACTGCCGGTACCGCTAAGAATAACTCCTATAGCCTTCTCCCGCTGTTCTCGCGCCAACGACTCAAAGAACATGTCTATAGGCAAGTTGAGCGTAGGGTTTTTGGGCTTCTCCAGAAGCTGTAGCCTGTTGCCTTTAATAACCAGGTTATTGGCCGGTGGTATAAGATAGATATGCCCAGGCTTGACTTCCATACCCTCTTCTACTTCCACTATAGGCAAGCCCGTACTGCGGGCCAGGAGTTCGCCCATCATGCTTTTATAATCTGAAGACAGGTGCTGAATTATGATGTAAGCGCTTTTGGTAGCTTGAGGAATATGTTCAAAAAAAGATTTAAGAGCTTCAAGGCCACCAGCACTGGCTCCTACGGCCACAATTCGGGTGTTGGACGAAGAAGGGGTTGTTTCTGATTGTAAAGTCGGGGAATTCTTGATTTTCTTACTCATAACGAAAAAAGAGCCACCAAAGAATCCTTACTATTTTAAACAAATCGCAGGTTACCCACAAATCATCTCAAGCAGGAAATTCAATAGCATGTATTGGAAAAATTATTCGCCGTGAAATTACTTCTATACAACAATTTTTACTGTTAACAATGTGTTAAGTAACTATACCGGGTAGAATTAAAACTGCTTAGCAGCCAGATATCGTCTTGATTTTGCAGTTTTTCTGCATTTGTTAAAGTAAAGATGAAGAATCAAGAACCAGAAAATCGGCATTATCCCAGGATATTCAATAATTGGAAGAGAGGGCAAAGTATCAGCCTTATTCCCCTATTTAAAACCAATTCTTCTACCTGCTCCCTTCCTTATTTAACAGCTTTAAAAATTAATGTAATCTATTTACATACATCAAGATAAGAAAAACACAAGGAACAAAAGCAATAATAAGCTCACTATAGGTTTTCACCACCTCTGCACCCTTAAAATCCTGAAGCAAAATATTAATAATCAATTAAAATTCAGTATCTTGTATAGCGTATCCCTATAATTTTAACGCCATGAGAAATCCAACTTCACTTTTCGCAAGGCCCATTGTTATCCTGTTCTTGTTTTTCGTTTTGTCTCCAGGAGCTGTGACTGCTTTTCAGCAACCTTCACAAGAGTATACAGAATATAAAGGACAGGTTGTTAACAGCCAAAACAACGATGCACTGGCCGGTGCCTACCTATCTGTTC
>Ga0208014_1000443_pt1 | contig 16985 bp, 10 predicted proteins | sample 25_taG_FD_184099 | JGI IMG/M metagenome (GOLD analysis project Ga0208014, IMG submission 184099) | Marine viral communities from Cariaco Basin, Caribbean Sea - 25_WHOI_OMZ (SPAdes) (version 2) | ecosystem: Environmental > Aquatic > Marine > Oceanic | place: Caribbean Sea: Cariaco Basin...
CACAGCCGGGTATGGTTCGCGGCACCCTCATCACCAAAGTGACTGACCGACGGCAGGGCCGGATGGTGGGCAAAATAGCCTTCGTCGGCGAAGATGGACTTCAGGGAGCGGCCGGTGACCGTATGCTCGATGGAACGGTGGAACTTGGCGCTCAGGTTGGCCGGGGTGAAATGCACCCGGTGATCCAGGGTATCAGCGCTGGGCGACACCGTGGCGGCGTTGGCGGTCCACATCGATGATGCCGACGACACCGCCGCCAGTATCGACGGGCTGGTCTTGGCGGCCTGCTCCAGTACCCTGGCATCGGTTCCCTCGAAGCCAAGCGCCCGGAGGGTCGGAAGATGCGGGCGCTCGTGGGGCGGAAGAATACCCTGTACATACCCCCTGTCTGCCAGCCGCTTCATCTTGGCCAGACCCTGGAGCGCCGCTTCCCGGGGATTGGACACCGAGCGCACGTTGGACTTGGACGCCACGTTGCCCCAGGACAGCCCGGCATAATTGTGGGTGGGGCCAACCAGACCGTCGAAGTTCGCTTCTACCGCGTGTTTCACCATGGCTGTCGGTTCCGTTAATCGAAGTTCAGGCCGGGCGCCAGGCTCTCTGGCAGCTCACTCTTGCCGGCTTCCAGTGATGCCATGGGCCAGGCGCAGTAATCGGCGGCGTAGTAGGCACTCGGGCGATGGTTGCCACTGGCACCGACACCACCGAAGGGCGCTGCGCTGCTGGCGCCGGTCAACGGCCGGTTCCAGTTCACGATGCCTGCCCGCACTTCCTCTGCCAGGCGCTCATAGAGTTTCCGGTCGTCCGTGAGGATGCCGGCGGAGAGCCCGTAACGGGTGTCGTTGGCCAGCTCCAAGGCGGCATCAAAGCTCTTGTAGCGATAGACCGTCAGTAATGGCCCAAAGAACTCTTCGTCGGTCACCTCGAGCCCTGTGGCATCAATGATACCGGGCGACAGCAGCCCGGTGCCGGACTTCAGGGATTTCATTTCCAGCAGGGATTTGCCGCCCTTTTCGAGCAGGCTGGCCTGGGCCGCCAGAAGTTTGTCGGCGGCTTCCGCGGAAATCACCGAGCCCATGAACGGTTGCGGGTCGGCGTCGAACTCACCCACCTTGATCCGGGAGGAGACTTCCACCAGCCGGTCCAGGAAGGCATCGCCCTTCTTGCCCTTGGGGACCAGCAGCCGGCGGGCACAGGTGCAACGCTGCCCAGCCGAAAGAAACGCGGACTGAAGCGCATGGTGGACGGCACCGTCGACATCGGCCACATCCTGGACGATCAGCGGGTTGTTACCACCCATTTCCAGAGCCAGGATTTTTTCCGGCTGGCCTCCGAACTGTTTGTGCAGCAGGTGCCCGACGGTGGAACTTCCGGTAAAGAACAGACCATCAATCAGCGGATGGCTGGCAAGGGATTTTCCCGTCGCCGAGCCACCCTGGACCAGGTTAACCACCCCGTCCGGAATGCCTGCCTTTTCCCATAGCTTCACCGTCAGTTCGGCAACCCCGGGAGTCAGCTCACTGGGTTTGAACACCACGGTGTTCCCTGCCAGCAAAGCCGGCACTATATGGCCGTTGGGCAAATGTCCCGGGAAGTTATAGGGACCAAACACGGCCACCACACCATGGGGCCGGTGCCGCAGTACGGCGTGGCCGCCGGCTACGTCTGATTCCGAATGGCCGGTTCGGTCATTGTAGGCTTTCACCGAAATACCGATCTTGCCGATCATCGCTGCCACTTCCGTGCGGGACTCCCACAGCGGTTTGCCGGTTTCCAGGCCAATCTGGTGCGCCAGCTCTTCCTTGTGAGCGTCAAGCAGCTCGCCGAACGCTTCAACAACCGCCTGGCGCTCGGCAAAGCTTTTACGCTGCCACTTGAGGAAGGCATTCCGGGCCTCACGCACCGCCGCATCAACGTCCTCAAGGTTGGCGCTGTCTCCGTCCCAGACGGTTTCACCGGTAACCGGCTGGACCGACTCGAAGGGAATACCATGGCCCTGAAGCCAGAGCCCGTCGATAAACAGTTCACCTGTCAGCTTTGCCATTTCGATGCACCTCCCGGTACTTAACTCCTAAATATATGTTTGGTCTGGATCCCCGAATCTTTCAAGGGGGCAAGACGAATCGGATCACCGGACTGAACCTGCAAAGCCTCCGCAACGTCCGGCGGCAAACTGACGGTATCCGGTCCGATGCAATCCATTGGCAGGGTTGTTACCCGAAAATCCCGGAACGAGCGGTTCGACACCATCACCCGCTGATCTGTCGGAACATCCAGATTCACCGGTTTGCGGGTGACCATGGCATGCCGGTTAACGCTTTCCCGGATGGTGCGGATGTTGTGGACAAAGGCATCCACCACCGGGCCGCCGTCAAAGATGTCCACCAGGCCGTTGAAGTTGAAACCTTCGGCCTGAAGCATTCGCAGAGCCGGAGCGGTGTTGTCATGCACCCGGCTGACCACCGCCCGGGCCGAATCCGGCAACATAGGCAGGTAGATCGGATATTTTGGCATCAGCTCGGCGATGAACGACTTGTTGCCGAGCCCCGACAGCATATCCGCCTCGCTGAACTCCATATCAAAGAACTTGCTACCCAGAGCATCCCAAAGCGGGCTGCGCCCCTGGCTATCAGACACCCCGCGCATTTCCGCGAACACTTTCTCCGAGAAGTGTTTGCGGAAGTCGTCCAGATACATGAACCGGCAACGGGACAGCAGCAGCCCGTTACCACCGCCCTTGTATTCGTCAGAGAGCAGCAGCGAGCAGATCTCACTGGTATCGGTCATGTCGTTGGACAGATGCAGTGTCGGCGTTCGCACATGCACGCCCAGCTCTTTGGAGGCATTCACGGCGACGCTCAGACGGTAGTTGTAGAACACCTCATCCAGCCCCACCCGGGCCTGGATACCGCTGATTCCAACCGTCTTTTTGCGCTGGATATCTTCCAGTGCAAACAGATAAAGACCCGCCTCGGGCGCACAACGCTGGTTGAAGGTTTCCCGGGCATGGTTAATTTTCTTTTGCAGTAACTCCCGGTCCGCCGGAAGGGTAGTGAGCCCCTTGCCGGCGTTCTGGGCCATGGTGTACAGATCGTCCAGGTCGGTTTCCTGAAGCGGGCGAATTACCAGCATGGTGTCGCCTCTCTGTTTCCCTGATTGAACTGAATTGGGTTTCGGATGCCCGCCCGGCATTCCGTCCGGATCGGTGTCATAACGGTGCAATCCTTACCCGGTCACCCGCGGTCCTGTTCAGAATCTTCCAGGTGCTCACCGGCACCTTGAGGGTGTCTTCCAGCGTCTCGGCAACCGGTGCCAGGGTGCAACGGAACTGATCCCCCTCCCCGGCGGCGATCAGGCAGGTTTCGCCTACGTCATGGTTGGCGGCGTGCAAGGGTTTCGGATGGCTTGTCACCAGGGTTCTCAGGCTGTCGGTGCGCGCCTCCAGTACCGGCCCGCCATCAAAAATATCGAGATAGCTGCCAGACTGGAAGCCCTCCCGCTGCAGCAATCCGTAATTCGCCAGGGTGACCGGGTGCGGTTGACCCAGCGCTTGCTGGGCCGCTTCGCTCAACAGGGTGACGTAGATTGGATTGGGCGGCATCAGCTCGGCAATAAAGGTTTTACTGAGCTGGCCGGAATACTGATCTGCCGTCTCAAAATCCATATCAAAGAAGTGCCTTCCCAGACTGTCCCAGAACGGCACGCTGCCATCTTCCAGTTGCACCCCCTGGATTTCCACGGTAAGCCGTTGGGTAAACCACTCCCGATGATCGGCGATGAACAGAATCCGTGCCCGGGACAGCAGCTCGAAAGCATCGCTGCCCCGGAGTTCCGGCCGGATCGAGAATGAACACAGCAGAGTGTTATCGGTGAGCGCATGAGAGGGGTACAGCACCTCGACCCGCCTTGAAACCCCCAACTCATGGGACGCGTGGATCAGGGCATCGCGCCGGTAATTGTAAAACGGCTGGCCATTGCCGGCGCGGGCATCGATCCCGGCCGTGCCGGCAATCTCGCCGGTTTCGGAGTTTTCCAGCACGAACAGGAATCTGGGTGGATCATCGTCGGGGCCGATCTTGCCGGCAAACGACGCCAGGGAATGCTCGATCTTGTAGGCCAGGGCATCGCCCTGTTTGGGCAGGGTGGAGGAAAGGCGGGCACCCTGGGTGCCCGCGATGGCGAGAATCTGGTCCAGATCATCCGGCTGTGCCGGACGTACCAGCCACATAAAAGCTCCTTAAGCTGTCAGTTTTTTCACCGCCGCTTCGAAACGCTCGAGGGCTTCATCGATATCCGGTTCGGGAATGATCAGTGACGGTGCCAGACGAATCACGTTGGCGCCAGCTATCAGAACCATCACTCCCTCATCCAGACCGGCATTCAGGAAGTCCTTGGCCTTGCCCTGCCACTTTTCAGTGAGCACGCAGCCGAGCAACAAGCCGGCCCCGCGAACTTCGCGGAATACCCCATAACGCTCACCAATGTCCATCATGCCTTTGCGGAGCTTATCGGAGCGGAGTTTCACGCCCTTGAGAATCTCCGGCTGGCTGACGGTATCGACCACCTTCTGGCCAACCGCGCAGGCCAGGGCATTGCCGCCGTAAGTGCTGCCATGGGTTCCCACGCCCAGGCTGGCCGCCACTTTCGCGGTGGTCAGCATGGCCGCCACCGGGAAACCGCCGCCAAGCCCCTTGGCGCTGGTAAGTATATCGGGCACTACCTGGTACATCTGGTAGGCGTACAGGTGCCCTGTTCTGCCAACGCCGGACTGCACCTCATCAAACACCAGCAGGGCATTGTTTTCATCGCATAGCTGTCGCAGACCCTCGAGGAATTCCTGATCCCCCGGCATGACACCACCCTCACCCTGAATGGGCTCGACGACCACGGCACAGGTTTTCTCTTTGGAGATCAGTTTCCTGACCGATTCCAGATCGTTGAAGTCGGCGTGGTGAATACCGCCCGGTGCCGGCTCGAAACCTTCCAGGTATTTGGGCTGGCCACCAACGCTGACAGTGAACAGGGTGCGCCCGTGGAAAGAGTTCCTGAACGAAATAATCTCGTTTTTCTCCGGACCGTAATGCTCCCAGGCATACCGACGGGCCAGCTTGAAGGCGGCCTCGTTGGCCTCGGCACCGGAATTGGCGAAGAACACCCGTTCGGCGAAGGTGAGATCACACAGGGTTTTTGCCAGCCGCAGGGCCGGCTCGTTGGTCATGACGTTGGACAGGTGCCAGATTTTCTCGGCCTGATCGTGTAACGCCCCCACCAGGCCCGGATGGGAATGCCCGAGGCAGGTCACTGCGATGCCGCCCTGGAGATCGATAAACTCGCGGCCTTCCTGATCCCAGATCCGGGAGCCCTCGCCTCGTACCGGCACTATGGAACCGGGGGCGTAGTTGGGCACCATGACTTCATCGAACAGTTCGCGGCTGACGGGTTCTTTATTCATAAATCTCTCTCGGGAAAGCGGCTAAGCATTTAAAAATAGTAGAGCGACCGCGCCAGACAAGTACGTAAGTGTGCGGACTCTTGCACCATAATACGCCACTCAGGGCATAAGAACATCCGGTTCCCCGATTGCGGGCAATTCGATGATCCGTGGGCGCGCTTCTCTTTTGCTCTTGCCGCCCTCGCTGCCCTTCAAACCTTTGCCCCCATCCATGAGCGCACTGATCAGCAGCTTGTAGGAATCCAGATCAAAGGTCACTGCCTGGCCCCGCAGAGAGAGATCGTGCAACTCCTCCTCTTGGTGAAGGGTGGCCACATGCATCCAGTTGTAAACCACGAGTATATCGGTACGGCCAGAGCGGGCATCCTGTTCAACGATCCCCACCGGCCCCTTCCAGGGCCAGGTTTTCAGGCGCAGGCTGTGGAACGCGATCTGCATTCTCAGGTTGTAACGCTCCACATTCTCAAGCGCTTCACAGGGCCCCTTGCAGCGACCAAGGGTACGCTGAAAACAGGCCCCCTCGTGCTCCCGCTCAAGCCCCAGCAACTTGTTGCACAACTCATTTTTCGCCGCGAGGCCACTCAGCGCCCGCTCTGCATCCCGCTTGCTCCGGAACAGGCCATAGTAATCGCCCAGCCGGTGCGGTTCGATTTCCCGCACCAGCTGCGCCTGCAGGTACCCGGCAGGATTCTTCGACAGCTCGATGCTCACCAGATTCTTGGCAGCCCGGGACCTGCGATTGAACATCGGCTTCAAGGTTTTGATCTGCTTGAGCTCCAGCAACAGCGCACCCAGCTCGCCGGCGGTTTGTGTCCACTCCACCCGCCGAAGGCTCTCGGAGATCCGCACGCCCCGGGCCGAGTTGTGGTCTCCGGAGAAGTGAGAAGCCACCCGCTGGGCAATGTTCGTGCTCTTGCCCACGTACAGAAGCACATCGTTTTCACCGTAGAACCGGTAAACCCCGGACCCATGGGGCAGATCCTGAAGCGTATCCAGTGGCAGGTGGGAAGGAATGCTCGGGCGCTGCAGCAGCTCACCGACTGCGGTTTCAAACCGCTCATCACCTTTATCACCCCGGGCATGCTCAAAGAACGCCAGCATCGCCGAGACATCGCCCATGGCCCTGTGCCGCTGAACCTGGCCAAGACCGTGGCGGCCAATCAGCGCATCCATGTTATGCCGACGGAATTCCGGGTACAGACGCCGGGAGAGCTTGACCGTGCACAGCACCTTCGCCGAGAAAAGCCGCCCCAGCCGGCGATACTCTGCCTTGATAAAGCCGTAATCAAAGCGGGCATTGTGGGCGACAAACACCTTGCCCTTCAGCTGCGCTTCCAGCTCATCCGCCACCTCTTCGAACAGGGGCGCCTCCGCAACCATCTCATTGGAAATGCCGGTAAAGGTTTCAATAAACGGCGAAATCCGCGTTTCCGGGTTCAGCAGCCTCTGCCACTCACCCACCACCTCACCGGCCCGCCAGAACCGGATACCAATCTCGGTAATCCGGTCCCACGCTGAATTGCCACCCGTCGTTTCTATATCAAGAAACGCGAATGTGGTTGTTTGAAAATCTGTACTTTTGGAGGTCATGGAACGAGTTTACACCCTGGAGGCAACCGCAGATGTCTGTATATGAACGAAAAGCTGCTATAGACATTCGTCTAATTTATGCGTGAATTTATTTGAATTGTCACAGATTCGTAACTACCTTGTTTTTGGGTCCAACAACAAAAATGTGTGGAGACAACAACGATGCAAAGCAACAAACTGAGATTGGCAATTCGTGCAACGAGGCTGTAGAAAAACCCGATTGCGAGCCGTGTCTACCGCCTGATTCCTGTAGTTTTTTTTGCGGCCTTCAACTGACCGATCATCCCGAATTCTGGCCCCAGCCATGAACCTCGGCTTTTCGACGTGCTAAGCCCCGGTATTGCTGGCTTCCAGCAACCTCTTCCTCAGGGCGCCCACTCTCGGTATCACGCCGCCAACCGCCCGTAATTCGCCAGCTTCTCAATATTGTGCACCAGGCAGTATAGCTGCCACTGGCCCTGCACCTTCTTCTTGCCTCTCAGGCTGAAGCGGTTTAGTCGTTTCGTGGTACCAATGTTGCCGAACACCGGCTCCACCACCGACATGCGGTGGCTGTAAATCTCTTTGCCCTGCCGGCTGTCCACCCGATGCTTCATCCAGTCCGTGTAGTTGGGCAGGCGCTTGTTCTCAATGGTGAACGAGACCTGTCGGCCAGACCCATTTCGGTGGTTAGCTGATGTAGGGTTCTGCATGCATTGGTGCTTCTTGGGACAGTGCCGACATTGCAGTAATCGACCTTCGAAGTGCACCCGGATCTTGCCATTCTCCGCTTCCCGTTGGCCCCGGTAGGTAAGCTCTTGGCCAGTCGGGCAAACGCAGCTCAGGTTCACGGGATCGAACTGAAATTCACTTGCCGGAATAGTGTCTTTCCAACCTTTGTCCGGCAGATTCTGATGACGTTTGCCGTACTTGTCTTTCTGGTTCTGGAACTTCGGATCCCGGCTGCGGAATCGGTTGTCTGGCACGTAGCCGTTGATCTGTCTTTCGTGCAGGTACTTCATGTTGGCTTCGTTGGCGAAGCCGGTGTCGGCGGTGACGACCGTGCCTTGCTGGTAGATACTATCGGCAATGCCCAATTTTTTGAAACGGGCTTCGACCGTTTCCAGGACCGGTTGCAGCGTGTGGTGTTCCTGGCCTTCGCCAAAGGCCTGGGCATCAATGATTATCTGGTGTTTCTTATCTACCGTGGCCACGCCGTTATAGCCCTGGATCGTGCCCTTGCTGGTGGTCATCTTGGCGCTTTCATTATCGGTCAGGTTGCTCTTCACTTCCTTGCTCCGCTTCCCCCGGCCCATCCTTGGGCGATTCGTCTTTAGGAAGCGGTCTACTTTGTTCATGGCCTCATCCAGCGAGAGGATGGTGTTCGCCCGACGGATATCCCGATCCAGATCGGCTTCGGTTTCCGCCTCGTCCCGCTCGTAATGCTCCTTCAAGTGGTGACGGATCAGTCGTCGCAACTTCTCCCGCTTCTCACCCAGCTCCTTGAAGGTGCCAGACCATTCCTTGGCGGCATTCGAGGACATCTTGCAGCCGTCGATGGCAAAGAGTTCGTTACCCAGCAATCCCTGTTCGTGGCAGACCAACAGTACCTGCTCGAACAGCTCTTCGATTTCCTCGGCATGGCTGCTGACAAACTTGGCCAGGGTGGTGAAGTGGGGAACGGTATCGCAGGACAGAGCCTTGAAGATGATGTTGGTCTCGCAGCACCACTGCATCTCGCGGCTGGAGGTGATGCCTTTGGAGTAGGCAAACAGGATGATCTTCAGCAGGATGGCCGGATCGTAGGCGAGTCGGCCGGTGTCTTCGTTGCGGTACTTGGGGTGGAAAACCGACAGGTCCAGCTTGTGCTCGATCAGGTAGTGCACCGCGTGTTCAAAGGTGCCGGGCTGAAGCTGTTCCTGGTAGTTGATCACGACCATGGCGTCCTGGTCGTAGTTGTAATGCTTGAAGCGGGGCATGCCAACGACTCCTTGTCCGTTTGCCTGATCCTACCAAACCGGGGTGGAGATTTCGGGGTTTTTCTACAGCCTCAACGGCAGCTGCAGCGGTTATGGGAGTTGCCTCTCAAGCTGGCGCGGTGAGCCTTAACGTTGGTGATGACGTAGAGGCCAGCCTCTATGGTTACGCCCGACTGAACATGAGTTATGACTTCGACGGCAACCGTGCAGTATCAACTAGGGCAGGTACATTTTCCCCTGTCGACGCAGATGGCAACAACCTTGATAAAAACGATGGCCACTTCGGCGCTGACGTCCAACAAAGCCGCCTGGGCATCAAGGTCAAGCACGCCTCTGGCGTAGCAATCACTGTGGAAGGTGACTTCCGCGGCTCTGGCAACAGCGCGGGTAGCCTGCGTATGCGTCACGCCTACGGTGAGTACAATGGCTGGATGATCGGCCGCAACTGGTCCAACTACCTGAGCTTCGTGGGTAACACCCCGACACTGGATTTCGACAGCCTGGCAGGTACTGCTGGCAGCCAGGATCGTGCTGAGCAGATCCGTTACACCACTGGTCCGCTATCTTTCTCCCTTGAGGATCCAAGCTCGCAAGGCATCCTTGAGGCCAATAATGCTGTCCTCGGCGGGGATCGCCGTGTATCCGCACCAGCATTTACTGCCCGAATTCAGGATTCCGCAGACGCGCTTTCCTACTCTGCAGCAGTCCTGGCCAGCCAGGTTACCGCAGATGACGGCAACAATGACGATAGCGCAATTGGTTATGCCGCGTTCGGTGCAGCCAAGCTCAAGCTGACTGATATGTTTGCTGTCCAGGGTGCAATCAACTACACCGACGGTGCAAACGGTTACCTGTGGCGCTCCGGCAGCAACTATTATGGCCCCAGCGCCTATGTAGACGGCGACAGCCTCGAAACCATCAGCGGCTACGGCGGCTCTGTCGGTGTAAGCATGGCCTTGGGTGGCGGTCGTAGCATCAACGTCGGCTACGGCATGACCACTCTGGATCTGGACGACGCAGTCGACGCGGGCGCAGCGTCCAATGCTACCCCAGAGACCAACCAAAACGTTCTGGTGAACTACATGTGGACGCCGGTTCAAAACGTGATGATGGGCGTTGAATACGGCTACCTTGATCAGGAGACCGTGGGCGGCGACTCTACCGATGCAAACCGCGTGATCTTCGCAGCGCAGTACAGCTTCTAATTCTTCCGTTAGAAGTTGGTTAACTCAGCAAAAACCCCGGCTCCGGCCGGGGTTTTTGTTTGGGCGGCATTCACGGCGGACACCACTGGCCGGCCTGACGGAGAGAGGAGAATAGGAAGAAGCGAACAGCACGGAGCCAGAACGAGAGAGGCGGGCAATACGATTCAGGACTGTAGAGGGCCATGGATGGCCCGAAACAAGCGCACAGGGATGTGCTTGTAGCGTGTCCTGAATCGTATTGCCCGCCTCTCCCGCCCCCAACCTCACAGGCTGGGAACGGAACTACCGGCTATCACAGAAGAAGAGTACGAATGTCCCCAAGAAGCTGACTGAGCACCGAGGTGAACCGCGCCGCATCGGCCCCATTCACCGCCCGGTGATCGTAAGACAGCGACAACGGCAGCATCAACCGGGGCTGGAACGCCTGGCCATCCCAAACCGGCTTCATCGCCGCCTTGGAAACACCCAGAATCGCCACCTCCGGCGTATTCACGATCGGCGTAAATGCCGTGCCGCCAATACCACCCAGACTGGTGATGGTAAAACAGGCACCCTGCATCTCTGCCGGCTTCAGCTGCTTGTCCCGGGCCTTCTGGGCCAGCTCGGCACTCTCGGCAGCGAGCTCCCACAAACCCTTCTTGTCCACATCCCGGATCACCGGCACCATCAGCCCGTTGGGCGTATCCACCGCAATCCCGATGTGAATGTACTGCTTGCGAACCACCTCCTTGCGCTCCATGTCCAGGGACACGTTGAACTGAGGCAGTTCCGCCAGAGCCGTGGCACAGGCCTTCAGCAGGAACGGCAGCGGCGTCATCTTCACGCCCTTCTTCTCGCCGGCCGCCTTCTGGGCCTTGCGGAAATCCTCCATATCGGTGATGTCCGCATCCTCGAACTGGGTTACGTGGGGCACATTCAGCCAGCTACGCTGCATGTTGTTGGCCGTGGCGAACATCATCCGCGACATGGCCTCACGCTTGGTTTCACCAAACTGGCTGAAGTCCGGCAGCTTGACCCCGGGAATACCAGAGCCGGTGGCAACACCACCGCCCTGCTGGGCCTGTTTGAGCTGACTCTTCACATAAGCCTGAACGTCGTCTTTGACAATCCGGCTCTTGGGGCCAGAGCCCTTGATGCGGGTCAGATCGGCACCCAGCTCACGGGCAAGCTTGCGCACTGCGGGACCAGCATGCACCTTGGCGCCCGGCGTGGGCGGCTCATAGGTGGCACCCTGGGGCTCAGGGGCGGACTCGGCAGCGGGTTTGGACTTTTCTTCAGACTTGGATTCGGCCTTTTCTTCCTTGGCGGGCTCTTCTGATGCGGGCTCAGAGGTTTCATCCTCTTCGCCACCGTCTTCCTCAACGGTCATCTCCAGCAGTTCATCGCCTTCGGAGAGTTTGTCCCCCTCAGACACCAGGACCTTGCCCACCTTGCCCGCGTAGGGCGAGGGAATCTCCATGGTGGCCTTATCGGATTCCACCGTTACCAGCGGATCGTCGGCTTCAATGGTATCGCCTTCCGAGACGTTGATTTCGATAACCGGAACGTTGTCAAAGCCATCCAGCGCCGGAACCTTCACGGTTTCCTTGCGGGAGCCCCCGGAAGCCTTCTTCGGCGCCGGCTTGCTCTCTTCGGATTTCTCCTCTGGTTTGGCTTCTTCCTTTTCCTCGGCCTTCTCTTCGGCTTTTTCTTCCGACTTTTCCTCGGCCTTGTCGTCCCCGGAATCCTCAGAGCCACCGCCATCGGCGCTGGGCTCCATCATCCCGACAACGTCGCCTTCCTTGACCTTGTCGCCCACCTTCACGGTGATCTTGGTGATCTTGCCGGCACCGGGTGACGGCAGTTCAACCGAGGCTTTGTCTGACTCAACCGTCAGAATCGGATCTTCTTCTTCAACGGTATCCCCTGCACTGACGGTGATTTCGATAATCTCGACTTCATCCGCACCGCCGAGATCCGGAACCTTGATTTCCTGTTCACTCATGGCGGACTCCTTAGCTCAGCACCGGGTTCGTTTTGTTGCGATCGATTCCGTACTTGCGCATGGCTTCGAGAACCACATCGTTCTTCACCTCGCCGTCCTGGGCCAGGGCCGAAAGCGCACTTACCGTCACGTAGTAACGGTCGACCTCAAAGAAGCTGCGCAGCTTCTCGCGGGTATCGCTGCGACCGAAGCCGTCCGTGCCCAGAGTCAGGTAGGTTTTGGGGATGAACGCCCGGAGCTGCTCGGAGTGCAGCTTGATGTAATCGGTGGAAGACACCACCGGACCCTGCTGCTTCTCAAGCATCTGGGTAACGTAGGCCTTCTTGGGCTTGTCGTCCGGATGCAGGCGGTTCCAGCGATCCACGTGCTGGCCTTCCCGGGCCAGTTCGTTAAAGCTGGTGACGCTCCACACATCCGAAGCCACGCCCCAGTCGTCTTTCAGCATCTGGGCTGCCGCGCGCACTTCGTTGAGAATCGCACCGGCACCCAGCAGCTGAACCCGGGGTGTCTTCTTGCGGCCCTTGGTCTCAACAGACTCGAACAGATACATGCCCTTGATGATGCCCTCTTCACAATCCTTGGGCATCGCCGGCTGTTCGTAGTTCTCGTTCTCGATGGTCAGGTAGTAGAAGACATTCTTGTTGTCCTCGAACATCTCCTTCATGCCCTTGCGGAGCACGACGGCCATCTCGTAACCAAAAGCCGGATCGTAGGCCTTACAGTTCGGAATGGTGTTGGCCAGCACATGGCTGTGGCCGTCCTGGTGTTGCAGGCCTTCGCCGTTCAGGGTCGTCCGGCCGGCGGTGCCACCGATCAGGAAGCCACGGGCCTGAATATCACCGGATGCCCAGGCCAGATCGCCAACCCGCTGGAAGCCGAACATGGAGTAGAAGATGTAGAACGGAATCAGCGGGAAGTTGTTGGTACTGTACGACGTTGCCGCTGCCATCCAGGCCGCCATGGACCCGTCTTCGTTGATGCCTTCCTCAAGGATCTGGCCCTTCTTGTCTTCCCGGTAGTACATGATCTGGTCACGGTCTTCCGGAACGTACTTCTGGCCCTCGGCCGTGTAGATGCCAAGCTGACGGAACATGCCTTCCATACCGAAGGTACGGGCTTCGTCGGGCACGATCGGCACCACGCGCTTGCCGATGCGCTTGTCCTTGGTCAGGGCCGTCAGAATACGCACGAAGGCCATGGTGGTGGAGATTTTCCGGTCGCCGGAACCATCCAGTACCGCCTTGAAAATGTCCAGATCGGGAATCTGCAGCGGCTGACAATCCTTGCGGCGCTTGGGATAGAAGCCACCCAGCTCCTGCCGGCGCTTCTTCATGTAGACGATTTCCGGGCTATCCGGCGCTGGCCGGTAGTAGGGAACATCGTCAAGCTCGTCATCCTTCAGGGGCACAGCAAAGCGGTCCCGGAAGGCCTTGAGCTGCTCAACATCCAACTTCTTCAAGGAGTGGGCGGTATTCTGAGCTTCGCCGGCTTCGCCGAAACCGTAACCCTTGATGGTGTGGGCCAGGATAACGGTCGGACGCCCACCGTTCTTGTTAACAGCATGGTGGAAGGCTGCATAGATCTTGTAGGGATCATGGCCACCCCTGTTGAGCTTGTTGATCTCCTCATCCGAGAGCCCCTCAACCAGCTTGGCCGTTTCCGGATACCTGCCGAAGAAGTGCTTGCGGGTGTACGCCGGGCCGTTGCTCTTGAAGTTCTGCAGCTCGCCGTCGCAGACCTCGTCCATGGCCCGCTGCATCTTGCCTTCCTTGTCCCTCTCGAACAGGGGATCCCAGTGCCGACCCCAGACAACTTTCAGCACGTTCCAACCGGCACCCCGGAAGACGCCCTCAAGCTCCTGAATAATCTTGCCATTACCACGGACTGGACCATCCAGGCGCTGCAGGTTGCAATTAACCACGAAGATGAGGTTGCTGAGGTTTTCCCGGCCGGCCATGGAAATCGAGCCCAGGGTTTCCGGCTCGTCACACTCACCGTCACCGACAAAGCACCAGACCTTGCGATCGCCCATCTCGATGAGTTCCCGGCTGTCCAGGTACTTCATGACGTGGGCCTGGTAAATGGCCTGAATCGGGCCCAGGCCCATGGAGACTGTCGGGAACTGCCAGTAATCCGGCATCAGCCAGGGGTGCGGGTAGGAAGAGAGGCCGTTGCCGTCCACCTCTTCGCGATACTTGTCCAGATCCTTCTCGTCAAAACGCCCCTCGAGGAAGGAACGGGCATAGATGCCAGGTGAGGAGTGACCCTGGAAGTAAACCAGATCGGACTCGCGCTTTTCGTCGCCGCCATGGAAGAAATAGTTGAAGCCAACGTCGTAGAGCGTCGCTGCCGACGAGAAAGAGGAAACATGGCCGCCGAGGTCGCCGGGGCGCTGGTTGGCACGCATAACCATGGCCATGGCATTCCAGCGGATCAGGGAACGGATACGGCGCTCCATAAAGAGGTCGCCGGGCATCGGCGCCTGCTGGGACACCGGAATGCTGTTCCGGAATGGCGTGGTAATGGAATACGGTAGCTCGGTTCCATCGCGGCTCGCTCTTTCAGAGAGCCTCTCAAGAATGTATTTGGCCCGGTCTACGCCCTCGTTCTCGATCAGAGATTCCAGCGCGTCCAGCCATTCACTGGTTTCAATGGGATCATCGTCCTGGTACATCAAACCCTCCCCTTGGCATCAAAAAGTGCAGCGCGGCCACGATCAGCAGCCTGGCGCGTTGCGGTGTCGGTAAGCTGCGATGAAATGCAGTGTGTTGTTATGGGTATTTCCAGGAGCCTCTGGTTAAGCCTGACAGGTGTACCGGCTCCCAGCACACAGAACCTGTACAAAGCATAGATCAGCTCTCACACTTTTCCTGCCCGATTGCCCCGATTAACGAGCTTTTGGCCCAGCGGATGACTGGCATGCCGGTGAAGTGCGCGGATCAGCTCACCCATTTTCGTAGTATTTTTACTACATTTTGCTCATAAAGTTCAATCAAAGCTCTACAGAATTCCATTTCTGACAGACTTCTTGCGGTTACTTACGGAAGAATGACCGTTTTTAGACCATCAGACAACCAGACTGCGACCAATGTCGTAGCATTCTTATCAACCGATGATTTCATTATCACGCTAAACGATACGCCCTCTGAAATTAGCCATCATTTCCAGACTTTTAGCGCTTGTTGTTGAATTTTAAGCCAGATCCATTACTGCACCTGCCTGATTCACAGCAACTTTTTCATTAGACCTGAAAATATTTCTCTATTTATGTATACTCGCCTGCCTGATTTTTAACCACCGAAAAAGTGGTCGGACCACTTTTTGTCATCGACACCAACAGAGGGCGATCTATGAACTCCATCGTCACCTTTCCGAACCGGATTCCCACTACGGAGTTCGAGGAACGGCGCTTCAAGGTCTACACGGACCGCCAGCTCGACAAGATCGAAATCATTCAGAATCTCCCCGAGGAGACCCTGTTTGAAATGAAGGTAGTGGCCAGTGTGCTGCCGTTCCGGGTCAACGAATACGTGATCAACGAACTGATCAACTGGGACAAGGTACCCAACGACCCGATCTATCAACTTGTCTTCCCGCAAAAAGGCATGTTGAAAGACGAGCATTACGAGCGCATGGCAAAAATGCACCGGGAAGGTGCCGACAAGAAAGAGATCCAGGCCGTCGCCAAGGAAATCCGGGACGAACTGAACCCGCATCCGGCCGGACAAATGGAAATGAACATGCCGGAGCTGGACGGTGAAGTGCTGGACGGCGTGCAGCACAAGTACCGCGAAACCGTGCTGTTCTTCCCGGCCCAGGGCCAGACCTGTCACTCCTACTGCACCTTCTGTTTCCGCTGGGCGCAGTTTGTCGGTGACAAGGACCTGAAAATGGCCAGCACCGAAGCCGAGAAGCTTCATGGTTACCTGCAGGAGCACACCGAGGTGACTGACCTGCTGGTAACCGGCGGTGACCCGATGGTGATGAAGACCAAGAACCTTGTGCAGTACCTCGAACCACTGCTGCAGCCGGAGTTCGATCACATCCAGACCATCCGCATCGGCACCAAGGCCCTCACCTTCTGGCCCTACCGTTTTGTGACCGACAAGGATGCCGACGAGCTGATCGACCTGTTCGCCCGTCTCGTGGACGCGGGCAAGCACGTAGCCATCATGGCCCACTACAACCACTGGCAGGAAATCACCACCGAGATTGCCGAAGAGGCCATCCGCCGCATCCGCGCCACCGGTGCCGAGATCCGCGCCCAGGGCCCGCTGATCAAACACGTCAACGACGATGCCGACGCCTGGGCCAAGCTGTGGAAGAAAGAAGTGCAGCTGGGCATCATCCCCTACTACATGTTTGTGGAACGGGACACCGGCGCCAAGAACTACTTCGAAGTACCCCTGGTCGAAGCCTTCCACATTTACCGGGACGCCATGAAAAAGGTCAGCGGCCTGGCCCGCACCGCCCGCGGCCCGAGCATGAGCGCCGGGCCCGGCAAAGTGGAGATTCAGGGCATTGCTGAAATCAAAGGCGAGAAGGTCTTCGTGCTGCGCTTCCTGCAGGGCCGCAACCCGGACTGGGTACAGCGCCCGTTCTTTGCCAAGTACAGCGAGACAGCCACCTGGCTGCATGAGCTGGAACCGGCCTTCGGAGAAGAGAAGTTCTTCTTTGAGGATGAGTATGAGGCGATGAAGAAGGGGAATGGCTGAGGTCAAGTTGCCTGATCCGACAGCGGCATGACGCCGAGATCGGGGTCAAACGCTCGGGGTCAGATGAAAGCTTTCATCTGA